>Ga0182743_1000220_pt1 | contig 86438 bp, 61 predicted proteins | sample eDN3rd30CKraftOP_FD_128522 | JGI IMG/M metagenome (GOLD analysis project Ga0182743, IMG submission 128522) | Enriched Organic Plus compost microbial communities from Emeryville, California, USA - eDNA 3rd pass 30_C Kraft OP (version 2) (version 2) ... | reverse complement strand
TCGCGACGGTCGGCGTGCAGCGGGAGGTCAGGTCGACGATGCGGTGCTCTCCGAATTGCTGGACGACCCGTACTTCACCATCGAGCCGCCCAAGTCAACCGGTCGTGAGGTGTACGGCAAACCCTACGTTGAGGCGTTGATCGAACGGAGCGCCGTGTTGCGCCACGATGCGAATCGCACCATCGCAACGCTGACCGAGTTCACGGTGCGGACCATTGCCGATGCGATTCGCCGGTGGGTGCTGCCGCGTGGTGTGGACGAGGTGATCGTGACCGGTGGCGGCGTTCGTAATCCGGAAATTCTGCGTCGCCTGCGCGAACAGCTCTCACCGATTCCCGTGTTGAGCGGCGAAGTGCTCGGACTCAACCCGGACGCGAAGGAAGCGGTCGCGTTTGCCACCCTGGCCTGGGCACATCTCCAGGGACTCACGGCGAACGAGCCATCCGCAACCGGAGCGGTTGGACCGCGCGTGCTCGGATCGTACACGCCCGGCGCGCGGATTCGGTAGTTTCGAACTATTACGAAGTGAGATCGATGAGGAAGTCGACGGTTTACACCCTGGCCTTTACTCTCCCGCTGCTCGGCGCCTGTGCCTCGGGCGGGAAGAGTGCAACCGATCAGCCGGTTCCGCAGCGGGTGGAGTGGAACGGCGATTCCCTACTCGCACCGATTCTGACTGCGCCGGTGATGAGCACGCGCGAACTGGTGCTGTCCGACACCATCGCATCCCGACTCGGCGATGAATTCAGCAATCGCCTTGCCGCCGTCATCGCGGACACGACTGCACCCGTGCTCGTGCGCGTCAATGCAGTCATGCTCATGTCAGATCGCCGTGAGGCCAGACACTTCACTTCGTTCCTCGATGCGCTCGCGGCACGAGATGACCGCATTCGCGCCGCGGCGATTGTCGGACTGCGCAACTACATCGGCCCGTTCAAGAGCGCGCTCGATCTTGTACGAACCGGACTGACCGATCCGTCACCGCTCGTGCAAACCAAGGCGCTCGAGGTGCTCTCGGATCTTGATACCGATCTGCTGCGCAACTATCTGAAAACCGCGGCCACGGAAGAGTTGCGCACGATCGCGCGCGAACTGATTCGCACCGGCGAGGAACGCGGCGCGATGCTGATCCCGATCGATTCACTCGGGACACTCGAACGCAGAACACCGACCGGAGTCACGCTGACCTATCGGCCGCAGAAGCGGTGGCCGAACTGGTCTGCTTCCGTCGGCGAATTGTGGCTGGCGCGCGGCAGGGAGAAGCCGGTGAAGATCAGCGACAGCGTCGAGGTCGTGAAGAATGTGATTCCTGCGTTTCTCGATCCGGAAGGCGAATCGCTGGTCTATGAAGCGAACCGCCAGATTCGTCTGCGCGATCTGAACACCGGAAGTGAACGACTGGTCGGACCGGGCGTGGCGCCGCGGCCATTCCCGTTCACGAACACGTTCATCTATCTGCGTGAAGCAAAAACCCAGGACAAGTACACCGGCGGCAGCATCAGCTACGAATTCGTGAAGCTGCCGTTCATCGGCGAAGGCGCACCGCAGGTGATCGCGACAACGACAGTCGAAACCAAGGTCGAACTGGCCGGCAACTACTCGCCTGTGCGCTGGGCCCGCGTCCGTGAGGAAAGCGGACTTTTCTACTTCTCGGGTGAAGGTGTCGAACCGGTCAGGCTGCCCAGCCCGTTCGACAGCAGCCCGGGGAGATGAATCCGGGCCGGCTGCTGTTCCCGGCGATTCGGTGGCACCACACCAGTGGCTACGAGGCCGCGCGCGATGAGATCGAGCGCGGCCTCGCATTTGGTGCAGGTGGGTTCATCCTGTTCGGTGGCACCGCTGCCGCCGCGGCTGCACTGATCCGGGAATTGCGCGACCGCAGTCCTCATCCCCTGCTGATCGCCGCCGACCTCGAGCGGGGTGCCGGACAACAGTTCGCCGGTGCCACCGTTTTACCTCCCGCCGCCGCATTCGGCGCGCTCGATGATCTCGCATACACACGGAATGCAGGTGCACTCACCGCGCGTGAAGCCCGGGCAATCGGGGTGAACTGGATCCTCGCTCCGGTTGCGGACATCGACATTGTTGCGGAGAATCCGATCGTGGGCACCCGTTCGTTTGGCGCCGATCCGGTGCGCGTAGCCGCGCACGTGAAAGCCTGGATCGAAGGGTGTCGCGAACAGGGTGCGCTTGCGACCGCAAAACATTTCCCGGGCCATGGTCGCACCACAGGCGATTCGCATGCACTGCTTCCCGTGGTCAGCGCAGACGCTGGTGAGTTGCAGGCCGACCTTGCACCTTTCGCGGCCGCAATCGACGCGGGTGTGGACGCCATCATGAGCGCGCACGTCGCGTATCCGGCGCTCGATGAGTCCGGCAGTCCGGCCACACTTTCGACCGTGCTGCTGAATGCGCTGCTTCGCGGCAGACTGCATTTCGACGGGCTGATCGTCACCGACGCGCTGAACATGGCAGGGGTTCAGCAGGAGGCCGGCGAGGCGGGTGCTGCGCTGCGCGCGGTGGAAGCAGGATGTGATGTTTTGCTGTACCCCGACGATTCTGCTGCCGCGTTCGCCGCACTTGATGCGGCGCGGCAGTCGGGCCGACTCGATCCTCAGCGACTGGGTCAGGCGATTGCTCGCGTCGACGCCGCGGCCCGCAGAGCGAATGTGCCGACAACGACCCGCTGGGGAATGGTCGAAGACCGCGATTGGGCAGAGCACATTGCACTTGCTGCGGTGCAGCCCCTGAGAGGCACGCCGCGACTGCCCGCGAACGAGATCAGGCTGGCGGTGATCGACGATGACCTCGGTGGGCCGTTTGCCCCGCCACCGCGCGATGCCTTCGCGGATACGCTACGCCGCGCCGGCATCGTCGTACGCGAAAACGAAGAGGCCGATACGGACGCGCCCACGTTGATCGCCGTGTATTGTGATGTCCGTGCGTGGAAGCAGCGGGCCGGCTGCTCTGCTCGCACAATCGATGCAGTGCGCAACGTGCTCGGCGAAGGCGATGCTCCGGTTGTCCTGTTCGGGCACCCCCGCATCGCTGCGCAACTGCCGGGACGCAACGTGCTGGGCGCGTGGGGAGGAGAGTCCATTATGCAGCAGGCCGCTGCACGCTGGTTATTGCGTAAAGGCTCGGGGGAGTGATGCCGTCACTGCTGAGAATGTTCGGGCAGCCGAAGATGGCTGCACTGCTGATGCTGGGCTTTGCGTCGGGACTTCCCGCGTACCTGACCAGCCGCACACTCCAGGCGTGGATGACCGTCGAGCAGGTCGATCTCTCGACCATTGGCGCGTTCAGCCTGGTCGCGCTGCCGTATTCGCTCAAGGTGCTCTGGACACCGCTGCTCGATCGCTACGTCCCGCCGTTCCTCGGCAGGCGCCGCGGCTGGATGCTCATCACACAGGTCGCTCTCATGCTCAGCATCGCGTGGATGGCGATGCGCGACCCTTCGCTGGCCGTGCAGATGCTCGCGTTCAACGCCATCCTGATCGCGTTCTTCAGCGCCACCTACGATGCCGTTTTTGATGCTTACAAGATCGATGTGCTGGAAACGCGCGAGATGGGCGCAGGCGCGGCGGTTTCCGTGCTCGGCTATCGCATCGCCCTGCTCGTCACCGGTTCTCTCGCGCTGATCCTCGCCGATCACATGAGCTGGCCGATGGTCTACGTGATCATGGCCGCGCTCATGCTGCTCGGCATCATCGCAACCCTGCGTGCGCCGGAGCCGGAGCTCCGCGAATCGCCACCGACTACACTCGCCGAGGCGGTCAAGCTTCCGCTCATCGAATTTTTCGGGCGCGCCGGCGTAATGCGCGGGTTTGCGATTCTCTTGTTCATCGTGCTCTATAAACTTTCGGATTACCTCGCGCAGAACATGGCCACGCCGTTCCTGCTGCAGACCGGGTTTTCGCAGACGCAGATCGGCGCGATCAACGGCGGCATCGGGCTGCTCGCGACCATTGTTGGCGTGATGGCAGGTGGCGGGCTGGTTGCCAAGCTGGGAATCAATCGCTCGCTCTGGATTTTCGGAGCGCTCCAGGCCGTCAGCAATCTGATGTATTACCTGCTGGCGACGCTCCCGCAGAGCACGACCATGCTGGTCATCGCGATGGTCACGGAAAACTTCTGCACCGGACTGGTCACGTCAGGATTTGTGGCCTTCCTGATGAGCCTGTGTAATGTCCGATTCTCTGCAACCCAGTACGCACTGCTGACCAGCCTCATGGCGATCAGCCGCGATGTGCTGGTTGCCCCCGCGGGCGCAATCGCCGAAGTGACCGGCTGGCCCGCCTTTTTCCTGATCACGCTCGCCGCCGGCGTCCCCGGGCTCCTGCTGCTGCCGGTCTTTGCACCCTGGAATAAAGATCGCCCGGTCGTCGCCGCGCCCCATGAAGGTGTGACCGTTCATCCGGAGAAATCATGAACGATCTGCTGACTCTACTTCCGCGAGCCACACGCTCGCATGCTGTTACGTCCATTGTGCGGGCCGGACACTCGCATGCCGTTACGCCTGTTCTGCGAGCCACACGCTCGCATGCTGTTACGTCCATTGTGCGGGCCGGACACTCGCATGCCGTTACGCCTGTTCTGCGAGCCGCGCGCTCGCATGCTGTCATGACCGTTGTCCTCGCGGCTTCGCTGATTGCGACTGCCTGCGCCGGTCGTCCCGCGGCACCGCCTGCCGCGGAAGTACCAGCACCGCGCGCCGTTACACCAACAACGCCCGTTGAAGACGCGCTTCCCCCGATCCCGGCCGTTGACGGTCCGCTGCAACTCCGCGTTTCCTATCCGCCGGAGGGCGGGACGGTCGCCGCCCGGGATTCGAATTTCATCTTCGGCTCTACAGGCACCGGGCAGGCTCGCCTCACCATCAACGGCGCCCCGGTAAGAGTCGAGCCGAACGGGGCGTGGCTCGCGTTCCTGCCCGTGCCGAGCGACGGTGTCTATCGGCTGCAGGCGAGCAAGGGCACTGAAACCGCGACACTGGAACGCAAGGTCCGCGTCCCGAACGTGGCCTCCGCCACAACGGTTCCTTCGCGGCCAGCCGAACCTGCCCGCGCGCGCATCGTCAGCGGAACGGTTTCGCCAGGCGGCGCACTCGCCGTGCTGCCGAACGAGACGGTCGAGGTCAGCTTCACGGGGTCTGCAGGCGGCCGCGCCTGGCTGCTCCTGCCGGACGGCCGACGTTTCCCGCTGGTCGAATCGCGCGCACTCAACGCCGCCATAAACAATGCGGCGGACTTCCAGCTTTCGGTGATGCAGTCGCAATCGCCGGCGTCTGGGGTGTCGCGCTATTCCGGGATCTTTCCCGCCGTAGCTCTGCGCAGCCGCGATACCACGCTCGCCGTCCCCACCCTCGGAGTGCCGGTCGGAGCGGAGCGGCCGGACACACTGCTGGAACGCTGCGCCGCAGCCGCCTCAGCGGGCCAACTCGAACAGGCACCCCGCTGTCTGCAGGTCGAGCCCGCGCGCCTCGAAGCCTACCGCCTCTCGCGCGCCGGTGTCGCCTCGGTCGTGCTCGCCTTCGGGACCGACACGGTTCGCGCCCCGCTCAATCTGAACCTCGCCGTGCTCTCGCAGCCGCGTGTCGGCGTGGTTACGGCGCCGGATTCAGACCCGAAAGCGCGTGCGGATTTCCGCATCCGCGGCCGCAACGCGACCACCGGGCCGTTCCACTATTTCTGGCCGCACGGGACGATGCTCACCATCACCGGGCAGCGCAGCAACATGTACCGCGTGCACCTTGCCGCGAACCGGACCGCGTGGGTGCCGGTCGGCGACGTTCGCCTGCTCCCCGAGGGTGCGCCGCTGCCCGGCGGCGGCATCGCGGCCGCGCGCTTCAATGCCCGCGCCGACTACATCGACTTCCGCGTGCCGCTCCCCAACCGGCTGCCGTACCACATCGAGGAAACCCGGTCGGGACTGCAGCTCGACGTTTTCGGCGCGACCAGCCTGGTCAACTTCTTCCAGTACGGCTCGCTCGATCCGCTGATCGAACGTGCGCAGTGGTCACAGCCGCTCGATTCCGTATTCCGCGTCGATATCGAGTTGCGAAAGCCCGTGTGGGGGTACGACGCCTTCCACGATGAAAGCGGCGCGCTGATCCTGCGCATTCGCCGGCCTCCAGCCATCGATCCGGAACGTCCGCTGGCAGGCCTGCTCATCGCCGTCGATGCCGGTCACGGCGGCGTCGATAGCACTACGATGGGACCGACGCGATTCACCGAAGCGCGCGCCAACCTCGCCATCGCTCAGAAACTCCGGCCGCTGCTCGAATCCGCAGGTGCGCGTGTCCTCATGACCCGCGATTCCGATGTCTTCGTCGATCTCGCGGTGCGAACACAGATGGCCACCGACTCGAACGCGCACATCCTCGTTTCCGTGCACAACAACGCGTTCCCCGACGGCGTGAATCCGTTCGAGAACAACGGCACAAGTGTGTACTACTTCCACCCGCATTCCGTCGACCTCGCCCAGAACCTCCAGCGCGAAATCCTGGGCGAGCTCCGGCTCCGCGACATCGGCATCGGTCGCGCCGATCTCGCACTCGTACGCCCGACCTGGATGCCCGCGGCACTCACGGAAACCAGCTTCATGATGATTCCCGAGCAGGAAGCCGCACTGCGCGACCCGGCCGTACAGGAACGAATCGCCCGCGCCCACCTCCGTGCACTCGCAGAGTTCGTGCGGGCCCGCGCCGCGCCGGCCCCGCGCCGCTAGCACCGCGGAATCAGCAAAGAACGACCGATTGCCGTCAGCAGCATCGGTCGTTCTTGCGTAATCGCGCCCGCATAGGGAATCGCCACTCCATTCTCTCACAGAGGCGCAGAGCCGCGGAGCCGCAGAGTTTGTTACCTCCAGATCCTGTAATGCACCCGGTAGTTTTAAATCATTAATGACAGTTGTCCTAAACTCACACACCACAGCCGCCAAACCACAGATTCGGCGTAAAAATTGTTAAAATAATACTTATAACATAATCAGCTAATGAGCCGGAGGTAAGATTGTACGTAAACGCACTCTGCGGCTCTGAGGCTCCGCGGCTCTGTGAGAAAATGAACGAGCGATGCGCAGAGGCGCGCGATGCAGAGGCGCGCAATCCACAGAGGCGCGCGATGCAGAGGCGCGCAATGCAGAGGCGCGCGATGCGCAGGGGTGCGCAGTTGCAGAGGTTTGCGCGGCTGCGGACGACGCAGCAGTATTCCGGGATGCGCCTGATCGTCGGCCTTCTGGCCCTTCTTCTCGCCGCGTCCGCGGACGCCCAGCAGGTGAATCCCGCGGAAAACTTCCGCACGGTTGAGACCGAGCACTTTCGCATCCACTACACGCCGCAACTGGGTGTTGTGGTCGAAGCTGCCGCGCAATACGCGGAGAATGCGTACGGGCTGCTCAGTCGTGAGCTGGCGCAGGCGCCGCAGGGGCCGATCGATCTCGTGCTGTCGGACAACACGGATCTGACCAACGGCTTCGCGATGCCGTTTCCGTCCAATCGTGTCGTGATTTTTGCGCAGCCACCGGTAGACCAGATCGACATCCAGTACTTTCGCGACTGGCTCGAGCTGGTAATCACGCACGAACTCGCCCACACGTTCCACATCGACAGCTCCGGAAAATTGGGTCGTGCAGTGCGTACGCTGTTCGGCAGAGTGCCGCTCGGGTGGCCGGTGTTCCCGAGCGTTACCGCGCCGCGCTGGGTGAAGGAAGGGCTTGCAGTCGAATTCGAATCCCGCGCGACCGGATCGGGCCGTATCCACGGCAGCTACAACGAAATGCTGCTGCGAACGGCGGTGCTCGAGAACGCGTTCGATCCGATCGATCGCTTCAATGGCGAGACCGTGCTGTGGCCGGGTGGGCAGCGCGCCTACAGCACGGGCGCGCTTTTTCACGACTACCTCGCCCGCACCTACGGTTCGGAGGTACAGCGCGACATCGTCCGCAAAACCGCAGGGTCGTTGCTGCCGCCGGAGTTTTCGCTGAATCGCATCGCCAAGGGGGCAACGGGCCGCACGTTCAGCGACAGCTACCGTGCCTGGTACGACACGTTGACGTTGCAGTATGAACGACTGCGCGACAGCATCGCGGCGGGCGCATTCGGCGCGGTCGGTGAACGGATCACGACCGCCGGGAGATGGGTGCAGTTCCCGCGTATTTCGCGCGACGGCCGCTATCTCGCGTTTGCCGAGGAAGACGGTCGCAATACGACGCGGGTCCGCATCATCGCGACCGACACGCGCGAAACCGTGCGGACCATTCGCCGCAACGGAATCGGCCCGGCGAGCTGGCTGGCCGACGGCTCGCTGCTCACCTCGCAGTACGAATTTGCGGGACCGTACGACATCTACTCGGACCTCTATCGTTTCGCGAACGACGGCAGTACAGAGCGGCTGAGCACGGAGGCGAGGCTGCAGTCGCCGGACGTGAACGCCGAGGGCAACCGGATCGTCGCCGTAGAAAAGGGTGAGCTCGAGAGTCGGCTGGTTTTTCTGGATGCGAACGGCGCGATGCTGCGCGCGGTCACGGCTGCAGAACCCGGGACCATCTGGATCGCCCCACGCTGGAGTCCCGATGGTCAACGCATCGCGGCCGGCCGGTGGCAGCCGGGCGGCTTGTACGATGTGGTCGTACTCGACACCGCCGGTCAGGTGCTGGTCGAAGGTCCGATCGACCAGGCGATTGATGGCTGGCCGGCCTGGTCTCCGGACGGCCGCTACGTGCTATACCACTCGGATCGGACGGGCATCGCCAACCTCTACGCGCTCGACACGCAGTCGCCGGGCGCGCCGCTCCAGATCACCAATGTGCTGACCGGCGCGTACCAGCCGGAGGTTTCGCCGGACGGGCGCTGGGTCTACTACGCGGCCTACCACGCGGATGGCTTTTATATCGAGCGCATTCCCTACGACCCTGCCGGGTGGCGGCCGCAACCGGTCACGCGCGTTGCGTCATCGGCCCGGCCGCGCGAGGAGGGGGCGCTCACCAAAGCGCAGCTCCAGTTGAGCGAATCGCGCGACTACTCACCCTGGTCGACCCTGCGCCCGTACTATTGGCTGCCGTATTTCTTCACGGAGAAAGGCGTCGGCGATTTTCTCGGCGTGAGCACCTCCGGCCGGGACGTCATCGGGCGCCACAGCTACGGGTTGAACCTGGGTGTCGATCTTCAAAGCAAGAGGGTCGAGGGCAGCTTTGCCTATACCTGGTCCGGTCTCGGTAATCCGCTGCTCAATCTGGCCGCTGCACGCACCTGGGACGGGTTCCCGGTCATCAATCAGGCAGGCGAGTTGCTCGATGCCGCGGAACGCGAAGACCAGGTCGAACTCACGATGTCGCTGGTGCGCAGGCGCTGGCGCTCGAGCGCATCACTCACGGTCGGGGGTGAGGCCGTCCGACGCAGGCGGGAAGTTCTGAACGGTGCCGCCCGGTTCATCGACCCGACCGACGCGCTTTACGGTCCGGTTCTGCGCGTCGGATTCGCCAGGTACCGCTCACCCCAGTACGCGATCAGCCTCGAAGATGGCGTGCTGGCCAACGTTTCAGGCCGCTGGCGATTCGATGCGAGCCCTGGCGAACTCGACCGCGGCTACCGAGAAGTTGCAACCTGGGCCGCCGCATACAAGGCGCTCGGTACGATCGGGTTTGCGCATCATGTGGTCGCCGCCCGTTTCAGTGCTCTGCTCCGGGACGGGGATGCCGTTTCGCTGGCCGATGTCGGCGGGATCCCCGGCGGCGGCGCCGGCTTCGTCACTCTTGGAACGGATCACGGCGGGTTGTTGCCGGTGCGAGGCTTTCAATCCGGCGATCGCGCGGGCAGCCAGGCCTGGACCGCAAGCGCCGAATGGCGGGTACCGATCAGTCTGGTTGGACGCGGCCATGGCCTGTGGCCGGTTTTCCTCGACAAGGTGTCCGCGTCGGTGTTTGGCGATGCCGGTAACGCCTCGTGCACAACGGCGGAACAACTGCGTTCGCAGTTCTGTGCGCAGCAGTCGACGACGGTGCTTAGTTCGGCCGGCGCGGAACTCGGCCTGGACGTTGCGCTCGGCTTCGGCCTGCCGGTTCAGGCACGCGTCGGCTACGCCGTTCCGCTGAGCGGACCACGCACCAAACCCACGTTTTACCTGACTTTTGGTCAAGCATTCTAGTGAGCAAAATTGCTTCGATGCCCGGAGCTGCACACGCAGCCCAGGGCACCCGTGTGGCCGGAACCGTCGCGCTCGCGGTCGCGCTCGTGCATGGCATGAACGACCTCTATTCCGCGTTCCTGCATCCGCTGCTGCCGCGGATCATGGACCGGCTTGGCCTGTCGATCACCCTCGCAGCCACACTTGCGATGACGCTGTCTCTCGCCGCATCGCTGATTCAGCCTGTGATGGGCCACCTTGCCGATCGCTTCGGTCGCCGTCACTTCGTGATCCTCGGTCCGCTCTGCTCCGGCGTGTTCATGTCGCTGATCGGGGTAGCCCCCACATTTAGCTTCCTCATCGTCTGCCTCATGCTCGGCGGCCTGGGCAGTGCCGCATTCCATCCACCCGGCGCCTCCATGGCCGCGCGCGTCAGTGACGGGAAGGGAAGCGGCCGGCGCCAGGCGATTTTCTCCTTCGGCGGCTCGCTCGGTTACGCGCTCGGCCCCATGAGCGCGGTCGCCCTCGTCGGCCTGGCCGGGATGGAAAACCTCTGGATCGCCATGATCCCGATCCTGATCATGACGCCGGTCCTGTACTTCGTCCTGCCGCCCGACGCACCCGCGCGCGATCGCCGGCACGAAGTGCTCTCGCCATTCGCCGTGCTTCCCATGCTGCGCGGTCCGCTCGGTTTGATCTTCGGCATCAGTGTGCTCGGCGCTTTCGTTCAGCGAACCTTCCTCACGCTGCAGCCGATCGCCGTGAACCACAGCGGGGGCAGTGAGGAACTCGGCGCGCTGGTGCTCAGCATCTACCTTGGGGCCCAGGCGCTCGGCAGCCTCGGTGGCGGTCTGCTCACCGACCGCATGGATCGTCGACACCTGCTGTTCCTGGCTAGCGCGCTTTCGTTCCCGATGCACGCGCTTGCCTTCTGGCTCCCGCCCGCCTCGCCGCTGGCGTTTCTGGCCGCCGCCTGCGCCGGTTTCCTCAACATGGTGCTCCTGCCGCCGATCGTAGTGATGGCGCAGGAACTCGTTCCCGCCGGGGCTGCCCTCATGTCCGGGATTGTCATGGGCCTCGCCTGGGCCACCGGCTCGATTCTGGTCCTCGGCTCCGGCGCGATCGCTGACCTGCTCAGCCCCGTGACCGCCGGCCTGATTGCCTCCCCGCTCATGCTCCTCGGCAGTTGGTTCGCGCTTCGGCTGCCGAAATCCGCGGCCACCTGATTGGTACGGTTCCTGTACCATACTCCTGCAGACCGACCCAGGCCCGCCGCCGTCTTGCGGCGTCGGAGCCTGGCCGAACCTGCAACGCGAGGAGCGCAACATGGGTGGAAAACGTCCTGACCAGTACCGCATCGCCCCCGATGAGGCCCGCGCAACCGACTACAAGACCCTCCCCAACGAGCCCGATGACCTCAATGCGCAGAGGGTAAAACCAGGTCGCCAGGCGGATCGCAGAGGGATCGATTTCGAAGATCTCGATTCGCGTGTGCTCAAGGGCAACCGGCCTGAGGAGATCATCGAGGAGGAGGACGTCGGCGAGCCCGAAGCTGGAGAACGCTAGGCTCGTTTGCCCGGCGCGAGGCGGAGATCCGGGAAAGTTGACTTGTGCCGCGCCGGGCAATTTCGGTTGTTCAAACAAGTTTGCCCGGTGCAAGGCGTAGATCCGGAAAGTCGATTTGCGGATCACCCCGAAAGCGAACGGGCACCGGCACGAGGTTTTCTCGTTCCGGTGCCCGTTCCCGTGTCCCTGACCGTGGTCGTGTTACGCGCCCGTTCCCGTTCCCGTAAACGTGCCCGCGCCCGGCATTACGTAGACGTGCCCGGGATTACGTAGACGTGCCCGGGATTACGTAGACGTCCCCGGCATTCCCGATCTCAAAGGGCGCGATGACGCCAGGGAACTAGTCGTTCACGCTGGCAAGCAGGTCCTTTTGCGTGCGGTGGGCCGCAAGCAGCTCGAGCGCCCGCGAGAGCGGCAGGTCCTGCCGGATGAACATGCGCTTTGCCTCGGCATCGCCGAACGCCTGTCGGGCGATTCGGAAAGCGAGCAGGTCGCTGACGTACTGCCGGGCGTTGTCATACTGCTCCCGGCTCACCTCGATTTTGCGCGCCTGCATGCGCGTGTACAGCTCGTCGAGCCAGGCCTGCTGGACGGTGAAGCCCGGCTTGACCTGCGCCTTGAGTTCCGCGGCGAGGCCGGTGTAGGCGAGATAGAACTCCTGCGACTTGGGCTGAATCGTCTTGACGAATTGCTGCTCGAGTGTGCTGAGCGTGTCGGGGCGCACCACGAGATCGGGCTCGATGCCGCCGCCGCCGTGCAGCGCACGCCCGCCGACCGACTTGAAGTCCTTGTAATTGGCGGAATCGGTCGAAAGCACCCACCGGCCGTTCACCTTTTCGCGCTTGCGGTGGATCGAGCGGCCTGCCGGGGTAAGCCATTCGCCGGTCGTGAGCTTGAGCAGCGAACCGTCTCCGACCCGATAGACGCTCTGGACGACGCCCTTGCCGTAGGTGCCCATGCCGATCACAAGAGCGCGGTCGTGATCCTGGAGCGCGCCGGCCAGCACTTCCGATGCGGACGCTGACGCTTCATCGACGAGGATGACGAGCGGCAGGTCGTTCATGCGCTCGGCGTCATCGGCCAGCCAGGCCTGTGTGCAGTAGCCTGCCGCGCACGACTTGTTGGGCCCGAGCACCTGGCCGCGCTGAGCCTGTCCTCGTTCGCGCTGCAGCACGACCGTGTCGCCGGCGGGCAGGAACACGTCGGCGATCTCGACCGCCTGGTCGAGCAGACCACCGCCGTTCCCGCGCAGATCCAGCACAAACCCCTTTACACCCTGCTGCCGCAGCTCGTTGGCTGCCTTCAACACTTCCTCCGCGGAAGTTTCCCCGAACTGCTGGAGCGGGATGTAGCCGAAGTCTTCGAAACGTGCGCTGTAGGCCACTGCCGGAATTTTCACGATCGCGCGCGCCATGGTCACCTTGTTGGTGTGACCGGCACGACGCACGTCGATGGTGACCTTCGAGCCCGGCTCGCCCTTGATACGATCCGTGACCTTTTCGATCTGCCAGTCGAGCACGGGCTCGGCGTTTACGGCCATCAGCTCGTCGCCTTCCATCATCGCGGCACGCTCGGCCGGCGTATCCGGGAAGACCCGTGTCACTGTCGGCACCCCATCGCGCATCTCGATGGTCATGCCGACCCCGCCGTAGTTCCCCTGGTGGCGCGCCGAGAATTCGTCGAGCTCCTTCGGCGAATAGATCTCCGCATACGGATCGTCGAGCTGTTCGATCAACCCGTACGCCGCCTTCTCCAGCAACTGGTTGGCTTCGATCTGATCGACATACCGACTGGAGATCACCGACAGCACGTCGCGGAACAGTTGCTCGCCACCGTTCTCCTGCACCGCGCTGGCGATGGTTGCTCCGCCGAGTGCGGCCGCAGCCGCGATGATGACGCCACCAAGCTTCGAGGACATGGAAATCCTTTGTGGGATATTTCCGAGGTATGGAACAAAGTCGCTGTTTTACCCGCGACTCTCAACCTCTTCAGGGACGAACTGCTCGGATCGGGGGACCTGTGGCGGCCCGTCCCCCGAAATCGAGGGAATGCAGCCGCCTGAAAATACCTCCGCCCGCCCGCCGTCCGCTCATACCGGACGGATTCGAGCAGGCAGTTTGAAAAATAACCGTAAGCCGAATGGTTGTTCCTGACCCGCGCGACACGCGTGCGTACACGCTACCAGACGTGGCCGCCCTCGTTGCCGCCGAATTCCCCCGGCCCGCTCTCAGCCGCAGGCAGGCCGGCGCGCTGCGGACGCGCTTTCCGAGATCGCCGCCTTCGGTCGCGGCGGCTGGAACCGGTACATCCAGAGTTGGCGCGTCGGCCGATCTTCCCTCTCCAGCGCGGCCGTTGCCGGAGCGGTCCGCTCGACTGCGGCGTCTCCGGACGTCTCAGAAACACACCCCGCCGCAATCACGACCGTGAACACGGCCGCGGCAGCAAGAACAAGGTCGCGTCGCCTGCGGTCCACTCTCTCCTCCACGTTCAGGGCGCCTCGCCAACTCTCGTATGGGGAATGCCCCCGCCACCCTCGACTTCTACGCCGGCGCCGCTCCGCCGGATTCAGTCGTTCGTCCCTCCTGCCCGGTCGCTCGAAACGCGCACTGCAACCGTTTCACCGCCGGTACGTATCTGACATTCGGACGATACGCGCAAGCCGCATCGTCCAGCAATGAAGGGATGCTTTACCTGAGACGTTGTTCGACGACGCTTGGTTGCTTTTTTGAGAGGGTCGCATGATTCAACATAGATTCTTCTGGTCGGCCATTCTGGCCCTGTTTTCGACCGCCGGCTGTGCCTTCGCGCAGACTGCCGGCGCCGCGGGTGTCGACACTGACAGCGTGCTTCACCCCGCAGTTTCGACCATCGCCCCACGGATCGCCCCGGTCATCTACAACACCGATGACCTCGCCCAGTGGATTGTTCCGGTCGAGCCCGGCCCCACGCGCGCCAGCGACTACTTCCTCGAGGAGCGCATACTTCGGCCGCAGCCCGACCTTTCGCGGAAGGCCACGATCATCTTCACTCAGCAGGACCCCGACGCCGCGAGCCCCACACCCCAGCACTCCCGCGCCGTCCGGCTGATCCTGCAGCGCGGTTGAACCGCCCCTCCTGACTGCCCGGCAGCTCCCTTTCCCGGGAGGCTGCCGGGTCCACACCCACCCCTGTACATCGCCCTATTCGCAGTTCGTAACCCCGACACGTTTGCGCATCCGTTCGGTCGAGTCCGTCCAGATGCCGCGCTCCACCCCCGTCTGGCCCAGAACCGAAGAAGCCCGGGGGCGGGCAATCGGCCCGGGTTATCCACAACGGTTTCTGCGAAACCGCGAAACGTGAAGCGGCACAACGACTTCGGGGTATGTTAAAAGGTGGATAAAGATGAGCCTTGACCCCAACTAATAGCGGTTGTACGTTGGACGCCCCACAACATGTAGGGGCGCCTGCTTCCCCCGCAGGCGCTTGATGAATTAAACCCCAAGCTGATGCTGGTCGGATTGAGAACAGGACGGGGAGCGTGTCCCCGTTTGTCGAACCCATGCCGCTATTGAGGACCGTTATGACGCCAAACCTTCAGAACACCGCTTCGTCGCCGGACGTGCTGCCGGACGATCTGCCTGCTGCAGACCTGTCGGAGAATGCACGTATTGTCCTGGCGCGGCGGTATCTGAAGAAGGACGAGAAGGGCCGTCCAGTGGAAGAGCCGGAGCAGATGTTCTGGCGAGTGGCGCGAGTGATCGCGCAGGAGGATGCGAAGTACGGCGCGTCGGAGGGCGCGGTGGATGCGCTGGCGCGAGAGTTCTACCGGTTGATGACGAAGCGGCTGTTCGAGCCGAACTCGCCGACGCTGATGAATGCGGGGCGCCCGCTGGGGCAGTTGTCTGCGTGTTTTGTGCTGCCGGTGGAGGATGCGCTGGCGAATGGGAAGGACGGGATCTACGACACGTTGCGGTCGATGGCGCTGGTGCACCAGAGCGGCGGGGGCACCGGCTTCGCCTTCAGCCGGCTGCGGCCGAGCAATGATGTGGTAAAGAGCACGATGGGAGTGGCGAGCGGGCCGGTGAGCTTCATGCGGCTGTACGACGCCTCGACGGAAGTGGTGAAGCAGGGCGGGACGCGGCGCGGTGCGAACATGGGCATTCTGCGCGTGGACCATCCGGACATCCGGGAATTTGTGACCTGCAAGCTGGACGTGACGCAGATCACGAACTTCAACATCTCGGTTGCGGTCACGGACGCCTTCATGGAGGCGGTGAAGAACGGTGAGAAGTACGACCTGATCAGTCCGCGGAGCGGGGAAGTGGTGGGCCAGGAAGATGCGCGAGAGATCTTCGATATCATCGTGCATGGCGCCTGGGCGACGGGGGAGCCCGGCGTTTTCTTCATCGACAAGGCGAACCATTACAACCCCGTTCCGCGGCTGGGCAGTTACGAGGCGACCAATCCGTGCGGTGAGCAGCCGCTGCTGCCGTACGACGTCTGCAACCTGGGCAGTGTGAACGTGGGGCTGTTCGCGATCGAGGACGCGCCGACGAATGTGCCGTGGCAGCAGAAGATCGACTGGGACGGCCTGCGCCAGACGGTCCAGTTGTCGACGCACTTTCTCGACAACGTGATCGATGCGAACAACTACCCGCTCCCGGAGATTCACGAACTCGCGCAGAACATTCGCCGCATCGGGCTCGGCCTGATGGGGTACGCGGATCTGCTCGTGCGCATCGGGGTGCCATACAACAGCGAAGAAGGCATCCAGGTCGGCAACGAGCTGATGCGCTTCATCGATGAAGAGAGCAAGCGCGCGAGCGAGCGGCTGGCGGACATTCGTGGTGTGTTCCCGGAGTGGGAGACAAGCATCTGGGGACCGGATGCGACGGCCGCGCGCGATGTGAACGGCGAGCGGATCCGTCCGGTGCGCAAGCTGCGCAACTGCAACGTCACGACGGTCGCGCCGACCGGGACGATCAGCATCTTCGCCGACTGTTCCGGCGGCATCGAGCCGCTGTTCGCGATTGCGTTCATGCGCAATCAGGCCGGCGTGCTGATGCCGGATGTGAACAAGGACTTCGTGCGCATTGCGAAGAAGGGTGGCTGGTACAGCGAAGACCTGATGGAGCGCATCGCGAAGGAAGGTCACATTCACTTCGACGAGGTGCCGGCCGAAGTGCAGCGCGTCTTCGTGACGGCGCACGATGTGACACCGGAGTGGCACATCCGTACCCAGGCCGCGTTCCAGGAGTACGTCGACAGTGCGATCAGCAAGACCTGCAACTTCCCGCGCGAAGCGACGGAAGAGCACGTGCGCAGAATCTACCTGATGGCGTACGAGCTGAAGTGCAAGGGAGTGACGGTCTACCGCGATGCGTCGCGTCCGATGCAGGTGCTGTCGACCGGCAAGACCGCGCAGGATGTTGCGGGTAAGGGTGAGCCGGCGGGGAGTGCAAAAGCCGACGCACGCATCTCGGATCTCGAGGCGCAACTCGCCGATGAGCGTGAGCAGAACCATCGACTCGAGCAGCAGGTTGAACAGCTTCAGGCCCGACTCGCGGAAGCCGAAGCGAGCCGTCAGCGTCGTCACAAGCGGACGCGTCCGGCCGCACTGCGCGGGACCACGCGTCGCATGCCCTCTCCGCTGGGCGACCTCTACGTCACCGTTAACGAAGACGACCAGGGTCGGCCATTCGAAGTGTTCGCGACCCTGGGTAAGGCCGGCGGCGCTGCCATGGCCGACGTAGAGGCCATCGGACGGTTGATCTCGCTCGGGTTGCGTTCGGGCATTCCGATGCAGGAGCTGATGCTCCAACTGCGCGGAATCTCCTGCGACCGCGCGGTCGGCTTCGGCCCGAACAAGGTGCTCTCGGTTCCCGACGCCATCGGTCAGGTCCTCGCGCTGCACGAGGCCGAAAAGCAGGGCATCCAGCAGGATCTGCTTTCCGGCCTGCCGGTCACGCCATCGGCTGCACCGGCCGCGGCCCCCGGCGCTGCTGCTCCGCAGAGCGCAGCCGCATTCGGCGGGTACGACCCCGGTGAAACCTTCATCGGTACCTGCCCGGAGTGTCACTCCGGCCTTCAGTACATGGAGGGCTGTGTGAAGTGTCTGTCGTGCGGCTACTCCGAGTGTGGCTGACGAAGCGTTCGAACAGGATCGGTGAAAAAAACGGCGTCGGATTCGACGCCGTTTTTTTTTGTGGGCAGCCCTTCCGGAATCCCGGTGACCTTTGCGATGAGCAGCAGCAGCAAAACGCTATGTGTCGCGCTCCCTCACGCGCTGTGTCAGCGGGGAAAAGGCTGCCGGGATGGTGCTACAGCGGTGTTCACCTCATGTGTTGCAGCGCCATTCATTCCGTTGTGCGCGCCAGCGGCCGGTTCGAGGGGAACCGGGGCCGAACGCGGCGATCCTGCGACGTTGAGTCGGCCGCCCGCGTCCCCCGGAGGAAGTATCGCTTCCGACTCAGCGAGGGTGCGCCCTGTAGTCGTGGGCATCCAGCCGCGGCTCACGCGCAATTGTGTGTGCGCCAGCAGCGTGTTGATGAACAGGATCAGTCCCGCAAGTTCCAGCGATTCTTCGATGGTAACGATCACGTGATACACGGTATTGTCTTCACCGACCTTCACGGACCATGCACCGCCGACGATCTCCATGCCGAGTGCGCCACCCACATAGACGGTTGCGGCAACCACGAATCCGATTGCAGTCCGTCGCGGCAGGCGGAAGAGAAAACGCAGATATACCAGACCGAGAACCGCGACGAGCGGCCCGTACACGAGTACCCAGGCGAAGCGAAAGATTCCGGTATCGATCAGCCGATTGAGTTCAGAAAAAAAGCCATGCAGCTCGGTGGCTTCATCGATGGCGAGGTAACCGAATATGAGCGCAAGCCAGCGCCAGTGTTTTGTCCATTCGGGTTGCTCGGCGGCTGCAATCTGACCGGCAACGGCGAGAAGCAGCCCGCAAATCAGCAGCAGCACGCTGTTGAAGAACGCGGGGACGTTGTATTCCTGGTCGAGGTCAAAGCGGCGGAAGAGTGAATCAGTATACCGACCGTCCACGCCGGCCGCCTGCAGGAAAAGTGCTGCAACATGGGCGATCACCAGCGCACCCGCGATCAGCCCGAGGTACCGGCTTACCGGACGCGTACTGAGGTCCAGATTCGTGCTCATCGGCAGGCTTCCCTTCTTCGATGGTGCAGGCTGATTGAACGCAAATCAGGCAGGCCTCACGTGCAAACCGCAGACCCGCGAACCGGAATCGGTCAGTCGCGATTCTGGAAGTGAATCAGAAGGCAACGGCAGAGTTGGTCAGGTACCGTGAAGAAAGGGACTGTGCAGGAGAGGGACGCAGGAGCGGGAGCATTCATGTCGCAGTCCGCTGTTGTTCCGTAGTGTTGTTGCTCCCGCTCCTGCACAGAGATCCCGCTCCTGGTGCTGCAGTGTCTGCAGCAGATTGCTGTATTCCGTGTCCGGCCCGTTCCGGACGCTGCGTCGGTGCAGTGCTCAGAATGCAGCGAGACCGTAGGACGACGCCGGCAGCGAATTCGCCGCGGTTGCCAGCGCGGTTAGTGTCCCGTTGCTGTTCACACGGAAGCTGCTGATCGTGTTGTCGCCGGTGTTCAGCACATACAGGAACTGGCCATTCGAAGACAGGGCGAGGTCTTCGGGCCGGTTTCCGGTGGTTGCGGTCACGCCGTTCGCATTGAGCGATGTGAACACGCCGTTGGTGCTGAGCGAGAAGCCGGAGATCGAATTGCTGCCGCGGTTGGACGCGTAGCCGGCCGTGGCGGCGTTGTTGACGATCACGTGTGTGGTCTCGACCTGATTGGTCCGAACCGAGTCGACGAACGCGAGTGCGCCGGCCGCGGACACGTTGAACGCGGTCAGTTCTGCGAACCCCGTATCGAATCCCGCGTTGGCTACGATCAACTGATCGTTCCTCGTGAACGTCAATCCGAACGGGCTGTCCCCGATCGAAGGCTGGGCGATTGCCTGTCCGGCAGCACCCTGTGCATTCACCACGAATACATCAAGAACATCCGCATCGGGTTCTGTCACGACCAGAAGACTGCCGTCCTGCGAGAAGTCGATGGCGGCAGGGACCGAGCCCGGGCTCCCGCTGAGCGTGCGCGTCACATTGAGCGGCGAGAGTTCGCCGGTTGTGCTCTGCGCGAAACCGACGATGTTGCCACCGTTCCCGGCGTTCAGCACGTAGACCAGATTGCCCCGGCTCGCGATGCTGATCGGGCGATCCCCGCCGGAGCCGATCCGCTGTACCGCAATCAGGGAATCGCTCACGACGCGGAACACCGTGATGTCATCGCTGCCGGCATTCGCAGCGAAAAGGAAACGACGGTCATCGGAGAGACGCAGCGAATACTGTGATTCGAGTTCGGTACCGAGACCGCTGCCGCCCGTGGCGATGGTCTTCCCGCGTGTGAGCGTGCCATCGCTCGCCCGCTGGAAGATTACGATCGCGTTGGTGTTCGCGTTGGTCATCGTATATACCGCCGGCCGTGCAGTCAGGTCGATCTCCGTCTTATCCTCGCACCCTGCAACGACCAGCAGTGCGAGTGCCGCGTAGTACAGCTTCCTCATACAGTCCTTCCAGAGAAGAGATACATGGCGCTCGCAGCAGGTGGCACGAAACACACCCCTCATCCGGTCATCGGGTCCAGAACAATGCTGATGCTCATGTTTTGGATGGAGCTTGAAGCGCCGCGAGAAAGAATGAATCGGAGGTGCGGCAATCCTAATGGGGCACCTGAATCACTGCCGGATGAGGTGGTGGTGGTCCCACACCCACACCCATACCCACACCCACACCCACACCCACAGCCTCCACCCTCACCCTCGATCCTCACCCTCGCCCTCGATCCTCACCCTCGATCCTCACCCTCGATCCTCACCCTCGATCCTCACCCTCGATCCTCACCCTCGATCCTCATCCTTGCCCAGGAATTAAGGATTCAGGATTCAGGATTCAGGATTCAGGATTCAGGATTCAGGATTCAGGATTCAGGATTCAGGATTCAGGATTCAGGATTCAGGATTCAGGATTCAGGATTTCAGGATTTCAGGATTTCAGGATTTCAGGATTTCAGGATTTCAGGATTTCAGGATTCAGGGTACGGGTATGGGTGTGGGTGTGGGTGTGGGTGTGGGTATGGGTGTGGGTGTGGGTATGGGTATGGGTATGGGTATGGGTATGGGTATGGGTATGGGTATGGGTATGGGTATGGGTATGGGTTGGGCTCGACATCATCGGTATGTGGGCGTAATCTCACGGGCGATAAATCCACAGAGAGAAGGCAGGCAGGCTGTGATGACCACTCGATCGTTGATGCTGGTGGCGCTGCTGGCGGCGATTCCGGGAACTGCGCTGGCGCAGTCGGGGACGCGGGTGATCCGGCGCGACATCCCGATGATGAACTCGATACGTCGGGCGCATGAGGCGGGTACGCGCGATTCCACCGGTCGACCGGGGCGAAACTACTGGCAGTTGCGCACGGATTATACGATCCACGCGAGTCTGGATCCGGCGACGTCTCGCATTACAGGACGTGAGACGATCGTGCTGCATAATCGCTCGACGGACTCGCTGAACAGTATCGTGCTGCGGCTGGATCCGAACATCTTCCGTGGCACGACGCCGAAGGCGGCGCCCTGGGTGCCGGCGGAAACAACCGACGGGATGGTGATCACCCGGATCACGGTGGATGGCCAGCAGGTGAACCTTGCGGGGGGGCAGTTGCGGCAGGGACAGATGCCGAGCGAGCCGATGGCGTTCGGGTTGAATACCACCTCGGCGCGGATTGCACTGGCGAAACACATCCTGCCGCGCAGCACGGCCACAATCGAAATCGAGTGGAATCACAAGCTGCCGGGCGGACCGGGCGTCGGACATCGGATGACGCAACGCTGGGCGGATTCGCTGTACCAGCCGACGCAGTGGTATCCGCGCATCGCGAAGTACGACGATCTGCGCGGCTGGGACCAGGAGCTGTACCTCGGGCCATCGGAGTTCTACAACAACTTCGGGAAGTTCGACGTGCGGATCGATGTACCCGCAGGCTGGCTCGTGTCGGGCACCGGGGTGCTGCAGAATCCGGAGCAGGTGCTGACCGCACGCGCACGCGAGCGGCTGACCCGCGTCACACAGTCGGACTCGATCACGGTGATCGTCGGGCCTGATGAGATTGGTCCGGGCCAGGCGACCGCGGCGGGGGATCGACTGACCTGGCATTTCGTCGCGGACAGCGTGAACGACTTTGCATGGGCGACCGCCCGGAAGTTCGTCTGGCGTTCTACCCGTGCGACGATCCCCGGGAAGGGCGAGATTCCGATCCACATGTTCCACCTGCCAGGCAACGCGAACCTCTACCGCGATGCCGGCGAGATTTCTCGGCACTCGCTCGAGTTCTACTCACAGCTCTGGTTCCCGTACCAGTTCCCGCATCTCACGCTGCAGGATGGGCCGAGCGCGGGGATGGAGTACCCGATGGTGATCAACTCCAACCGCGGCGCGGCCGACCACGAAGTGGCGCACCAGTGGTGGCCGATGGTGGTCGGGACCAATGAAACCGTGCACGGCTGGATGGACGAAGGCTTCAACCAGTTCATGAACATCCTGTCGCGTGCGGACGCGCAGGGCCGGCCGGCGATGATCGATTCGCTGGGGCAGCGCTACGGCGCAGTATTCGGCGATCAACTCGAGCCGCCGATGATGTGGAACCTGAACTATGCGGGTCCGCAGTTCTACGGCTTCACGACCTACCAGAAGACGCCTCTGATGCTCTCGATGCTCGGCGGTGTTGTGGGCGACAGTGCGATGCTCGCGGCCCATCGTGCGTGGGCCAACACCTGGCTCTGGAAACACCCCTCGCCGTGGGACTACATGTTCTTCATGAACAATGCGCTCAAGCAGGATCTCGGCTGGTTCTGGTACTCCTGGCTGTTTACGACCGCCACGGTCGATGGTTCAATCGCAAATGTCACGACCCAGGGCAGCCGAACCACTGTCACCGTGCGGCAGGATGGGGAGATGCCGTCGCCGGTAGTGTTGCGCGTTCAGTTCGCGGCAAACGGCCCGGCGATCCGGCCGATGAAGAATGCGGTTCGCATCGACGATCGCACCTACGATGTTACGTTCCCCGTCGACGTGTGGTTCGACGGAAGTCGCACGTACAACGCGGTTCTGGATTTCGGCGGGCGAGCAATCGAGAAGGTCACCTTCGATCCGCACGCGAGATTCCCGGATTCCAATCCCGCGGACAACGTCTGGCCGAGATAGCCATGGGTGTCCTCGCGGCCGTAGTTGCACTGTTCGGAGGGCTGGCTGCGCTGCACGCGTATTTCGCGTTGCGGCGCAGAAGCCTGGCTTCAGCGTTGTCGGCAGGCTACTGCGTCGCGCTGGGCGCCGCGCTCGTGGACGCGCGCACACGCGGCACCATGAGCACTGTGGGCTGGACTCTGTTCGGGATCGGTCTCGTGCTGCTGGTCGGCGCGCGCATCGTGCAGTTCCGGGAACGGAAGACGATACGCGCGCGACGGCTCGGCGGGTCCTGAGTCAATGCGACAGTTCGGGCGGGCGTGACTCAGCGCGGCAGCGCGTCGTAGAACTGTTCGATGCGCCTGCGCATCGCGGCGTCCGGCAGCTTCCCGCGCGCAGCACCGTGGTTGTCGATGGCGTGTTCAACCTTGGTTGTGCCCGGGATGACCGCGGTGACCGCCGGGTGCGAGACGATGTACTTCAGGAATACCTGCGGCCATGAGGTCGCGTCGAACTCCTTCGCCCAGTCCGGGACCGGCCGCCCCGCGACTTCCTGCAACACCGTCGCGCGGCGGCCCCCGAACGGCACGTTCACCAGCACTGCCATGCCGCGCTCCTGCGCCAGCGGCAGAATCAGCTCCTCGGAGTTCCGGTTGCCGATCGAGTAGTCGATCTCGATGAAGTCGAGCGGGTACTGGCGCATGAATCCCGCCATCTGCTGATACTGCTGATCGCTCGAGATGCTGATGCCGACGTATTTGTAACGTCCGGCCTGCTTGTGCTCGAACATCAGCGGCAGCAGCTCTTCGGTCCCACCGAGATTGTGTACCATCATGAGATCGAGCTTGTCCATCTGCAGCCGTGCGAATGCCTGATCGAGCCCCTGCCTGGCTGTAGGCTGGCTCGCGCGCTCGTTCGCGCCCGCGTTGCCGCCGCGCGGAGCGCCATCTCGCGTGCTGAACTTCGTCGCGATGAACAGCTTGTCGCGATTTCCGATCTCCTTCACACACTGCCCGATCACTTCCTCCGCGCGACCATAGCCACGGGCGGTATCGACCACCTTGCCGCCCAGGTCCGCCAGTTTGCGGAGCACATCGCGCAGCGGCGCAATCTCCTCCGGCGTGTTCACGCCGTAGCGATTGGTCCCGATCCCGACCACCGGCAGCATTTCCCCGGTCGAGGGAATACGCTTCGTAATCAGTGGCAGTTGTTGCTGCCTGGCAACGCGCTCCAGTTGCGCGCTGAGTGGCAGCCGGCCGAAGGTCAGGCCCACGCCCGCGGCGAGGCCAATGCGGATAGCGTCGCGTCGCGACGGATGATTCGAGCCGGGCATAACCTTTCCTCGTGAATTCGGGGTCCGGATGTCCTTGAACTGTCCAAAGGTCACCGTGCAGCCTGCAAATGTTAACAATAGACTTCCGGGCGAGCCCCCAAGTTGCATCTGTGCCCGACAGGGAAAGTTCGCGGACTGCGCTGCGTGGCGTTGCCACTGCCCTCGCGCTCGATCAGGACAACCTTCCCCCCGGAGGAATGAATGAGACATTCTGTGCTCGCCGTGCTGCTGCTGGTCGCCTGTACCGCGGCGCCGGAACCGGATTCACGTATCGGAGAAAGTGCACCACCCCTGGAATCCAGCTCACCCGTTACCAACGTTGAATGGCGCCTGGTCCGGTTGAGTGGGGAGCCCGCAGTCGAAGGGACTCCGGTCACCCTGCGCCTGGTGAGTGCCGAAAAACGCGCCCAGGGGAACGGCGGCTGTAACCAGTATTCCGGCCCCTATGCACTCGCCGGCAGCTCGCTCACCTTCGGCGAGATCATCAGCACCAAGCGGGCTTGCGTCCAGGAAGCGTTGAACCAGCAGGAAACGGCATTTTTTGGGGTACTGTCGCGGGTGAATCGCTACACGGTGTCGGGGAGCACGCTCCGGCTGTACCGGAACGAGCACGAGTTGGCGCGGTTCAGTAGGTGATTTTGCGGCAGGAACTGCAGGAACAGGAACCGGCAGGAACGGCAGGAACGGCAGGAACGGCAGGAACGGCAGGAACGGCAGGAACGGCAGGAACGGCAGGAACGGCACGAACGGCAGGAGGGGGAGAAGGAAGCTGCGCAGGATCGGGGGAGGAGCGGGGTACTGCAGGGTGCTGCAGGGTGCTGCAGGGTACTACAGGGGTACTGCGGGTGCTGCAGGGGAGGGCGAGGGGGTGGCGGCTCGTTCTGAAATACTGGTTGGACTTCCAAAGGGAAGGAAAATTTGTTATATTTCCTGCCTCAGCAGGAGAGACCCGTCTCGCCCGCGTGCAGCGGGTTCTTTTTTTCCCCCAATCCAGGAGTTGTATGGCAAAGCAGGAATCGATCGAGATGGAAGGCGTGGTTACGGAGGTTCTGGCGGGACAGCGTTACCGCGTCAAGCTGCCGAATGATCACGTTGTATTGGCCTATCCCGCAGGAAAGATGACCCGTTTCAAGATCCGCGTGATGGTCGGCGATCGAGTCACTCTGCAGATGTCGCCCTACGACTTTTCCAAGGGACGGATTACGTATCGTCACAAGGCGCCGCTGGGCGCGTAAGGAGCGTTCATGCACCATTCCAACAGTTCACGCCGGCTGCGGCCGGAGGAACTCCTGGTCGACCGTGAAGAGCACGAGGGCTGGCCAACGGCGGAGGAAGTGCCGGTTGCGCCGGGCGATCGCGTCAAGTGTGCGGGTGGGGATGCGGAAGTGGTGCGTGTGCTTGGCAAGACCAGTGAGGGTGCCCGCGTGCTGGAGTTGAAGCTGATGGATGGCGTAACCAAGGCGCCATTTTTTGCTTCTGCCGCGAATGTCCTGGTGGTTCCGGCCTGAAGCCGCAACGGCGCGGGTCGATCCCGTGCAGGATAACGAGGCACAGAAAAAGGCAGCCATCTCTCGCGAGATGGCTGCCTTTTTCATGACTTCGCGCGATTTAGCGCGAGCGGACGACGTTCGCCGCAGCCGGGCCCTTGGCGCCGCTGACGATCTCGAACTCGACGCGCTCGCCCTCGGCCAACGTCTTGAAGCCGTTGCCGCTGATCGCGCTGTGATGGACGAAGCAGTCCTTGGAGCCATCTTCCGGCGTAATAAAGCCGAAGCCCTTGGCGTCGCTGAACCACTTCACGGTGCCGCTGATACGCATACCAACTCCCTGTGTTTCGGTGTTCGGGGTCGGTCCTGCCGTACCATCCGCCACCTGTTTTGGAGCGCACGACCACGACCTGGGTCATGCGATTGCGAGAACAAAAAAGGACCGGACAAGCGCCCAGGTCCTCGAATCGAGTACTCTCGCCGGGTTCAAATGTAGTTGTAGTGACGCCGCTCGTCAACGCGGGAGCTATGTTTCTCAGGAAAATTCCCGGATCTGGGTCGGGCGGGGCCGGGTAAACGAGCAAAATCGGCGGGTGTAACGGATGTGGGATGTTGTGGTGATTGGTGCGGGGGCAGCGGGGTGCATGGCCGCGCTGTTTGCAGCGGAAACCGGACGGCAGGTGCTGCTGCTGGAACGCACGAAAGACGGTGGTCGCAAGATCCTGATCAGCGGGGGTGGCCGGTGCAACATCCTTCCATCCAGCCTTTCGCCCGGGCAGTACATCACGAACTCGTCGCCGAATACGCTAAAGAAGATCCTGCTGTCGTGGCCGCTCGCCGAGCAGCAGCGCTTCTTCCCTGAGGTTCTGGACCTGCCGCTGCGACTCGAGCCTGAGACCGGGAAGCTGTTCCCGGAATCGAATCGAGCCCGCACGGTCCGGGACGGGCTGCTCGATGCGATTCGTGAACGGGGCGGTCGGATCCAATTCGAAAGTGTGGTAAGGGATATCCAGCCCAATTCACGAGGCTGGATCATACAGCTCGACGATGGCGAAACGGTCAAGTCGAGCTGCGTGATCCTGGCAACTGGCGGGCTGTCCGTTCCGGCGACCGGGAGCGATGGCATCGGGCTGCGCATCGCGCGTCGGCTGGGGCATACGATCCACGAAACCTATCCCGCACTCACTCCGCTCACCGCGAGTCCACCCGTCCACGAACACCTCGCCGGGATCTCGCTGCCCGTGACACTCGAAGCACCGCTGAAGAAGGGCGTATTCCGCACCCACGGCGGGTTCCTGTTCACCCATCGCGGCTACAGTGGCCCGACCGTTCTCAACATCTCGCATGTTGCAGTGCAGGGTCGCATGCGCGGGGAGCGCCAACCGATTTTCGTGCAGTGGACCGAACAGGATGCAGCCGCGGTCGATCAGGCGCTGCGTTCGGAAAAGGGCACGGTCGCCGGATTCTTCCGGAAACAGCTCGCAGACCGGCTGGCGGACATGCTGGTCGCGGAAGCGCAGGTGCCGGGAGATCGGCCACTGGCGCAACTGCGGCGGGAGGAGCGCGAGCGGCTGGTGGCGGCACTCGCGCGGTATCCGCTGCCCTGGACGAGCGACGAGGGGTACAGGAAAGCCGAAGTGACCGGCGGTGGTGTTGCGCTGGGCGAGGTCGATGCGCGGACGCTGGAGAGCCGGTTGCACCCCGGGCTGTACCTCTGCGGTGAGATTCTGGACGCCTTCGGGCCGATTGGCGGCTATAACTTCTGCTGGGCCTGGGCGACAGGACGTGCGGCGGGCATGGCGGCGGCGCGGGCGAGCGATGCCGCGGTGGACTGATCGCATCGGGCACAAACGAAATCGAAATCGAAAGTGAAATCGAAATCGAAAGCGAAAGCGAAAGCGAAATCGAAATCGAAAGTGAAGCGAGAGGGAGAGCGTAACGGACCTCGTACCGTACGCTCTCCTTCACGTTTGGGGTCCTCAGTTCAGCGCAATGTTTCCAGCGCGCGTCGCCGATTTGTAGAGCATGTTTTCGACGAACGGTGCGCTGTTCACGCCTCCGACGCCATCCCAGCCAGCGGCAACCAGTACCCAGGTGGTCGACTCACCCCTGAGCGCCCAGGTTGTGTTGAAACCGGCGGAAGTCAGATCGGGGATTTCGAGGACGACGTTGTTGTTGCTGTTGTGGTAGCCGGTGGTCATCTGGATCTGCCAGCGCCGCTGGGGCGCGGACGACTGCTGGAAGTCCGCCAGCCAGAAACGGCCATAATCCGCGGGTTTATCGAACGACATGCGAGCGCGGCGGTACGGTGCGGTCGCTGTCTGGGTCACGACCGGTGTGCTGAGCGGCGCGCCGAGTGTGACCTGCTTGTTCGCGATGGTTTTGAAGAACAGCGAAACATTGCGCATGTTGGTCGGGTCCAGGACGTTCGGCATGGCGGTCACATTCAGGAAATGCAGGTCGCCGTCCTGCTGCACATTCGCAGGGAATCCGTAGTATGTCTGGACGGTTGCGGTGCTTCCGGTTCCGCTGACGGAAAGCGTGGCGAACGTGTTGTTGGGCGTGTAGTACGCGTTGGTTACGATGGCACTTTCGCCGAGCAGCTTGGCGATTGTGACGGAACCCTGAGCAGGCGTGACCGCGTTGGCGAAGTTGAAGCTGACCGTGCTGCCGGATGCGGGGTTCTGATTCCGGACGATCAGAAGCCCGGTGAGCGTGTAGGTTGCGCTGGTGCCCTGCAGCGACAGCGAGTTGCGCGCGCCAACGTAGTCGATCGTGCCCGGCGTGACATTGCTGGTGGTCTGTGTGGTTGGCGTCGCGAAATTGAAGGTCAGCAGGCCACGTCCAAGCGTGGTGAGCGCCATGTCGGTCGGGCCGAGACCCGAAACGCTTACGGTTGCGCTCTTCGGTTCACCGGTAATACTGCCGCAGATCTCCTGTCCGCGCGCCTGAAGATCGGCCAGCGTGCCGTAGAACACCTCGACACCTGCGCCATCGTTATCCTGCGGGAGCACGTAGGCAACGCCGCCCCGATCCGCATTGATCTGGAACGAGTACGTGTCGCCGGTACCGCTGACTGCCGTCCAGGGGCCATTCCCATCCTGCACCGCAAACCAGACGGGCCGGCCGTAGAGCGGACAGAAGCGCCAGGTCACGTTCCCCGACGATTGAACGGCCGTAATCGTCAGGTTCAGGGTTGTGGACTGCGCGGTTGCGCCGGTGGCACTACCCTGAATCGTGAGCGTGTAGGTTCCGGCGGCGGCTGTGCCTGCCGCGTTCACCCGCACCCAGGCCTGATTGCCTGCGATGCTCGCGGAACTCGGAGTGGCTGTTATGCCGGCGGGTGCGCCGTTCACGCTCAGGTTGACCGCACCCTTGAAGTCGCCGGTCCGCGCGATATCGACCGAGATACTGTCCGCTGCGCCCTGTGCGAGGGTCATCGTTGCAGCAGCGAGAGAGAGCGTGAAGCCACCGGTGGGTCCCGGATTACCGGGCTTCGCCCGTACGGTGAGCGATGCGGTCGCGGTGGCCGGCTCGACACCGGTGCCGGTCGCCCGCAACCGGATCGTTCCGGTCAGAGTCGGGGCAGTCGGAGTGGCCGCAAAGCTCATTTGTGCGGACGTCTGGCCCGCAGGAATCGTCACTGCGTCCGCGGTGACACCGGTGGGCAGGGACTCGGGCTCGACCGTAACTGCACCCGAGAAGGCGCCGGTTCTGGACAGCGTCACGATTGCGGTCGTGTTTTCACCCTGGACCACTTCCAGCGTGGAAGCGGACAGCGTGATCGCGATGCCCTGGTCTACAGAGGTGGGTGGCGCCGCCGTTTCCTTGCAGCCGAAGCTCGTAACCAGCAATAGCAACGGGGCGAGTGTACGGTATCGCGAAACTCTCAGCATGTTCTACTCCTTTGCCGCCGACAGGACATGGCGAGGCGGAACGAATCAAGCGGCGTTGTCCCGCATCGCAAAGCGCGGTAGCATACCGGGCTCGTGTTCTCTTCCCGTGACCTCAACGTGACTCGCGACGCTGCGATGCATCTTCTTCGGACGCTTGGCTCGGTAGACCTGCGAAATTCCGACGGCAATCCCGTCGGTGCGGTGCTCGCCCAGCCGAAACGGCTCGCTGTGCTGATCTACCTGGCTGCCGCGAACGGTCGTTATCAGAGGCGCGACACCCTGCTCGGGCTGTTCTGGCCGGAGTTCGATGAGGAGCATGCGCGGGGGGCGCTGCGGAAAGCGCTGCATTATCTGAAGGCAGCGCTGGGGCCGGATGTGGTGTTGCGTCGCGGCATCGAGGAACTCGCCGTCGATCCGGTTCGGCTGTCACTCGACACGATCGAGTTCGAGCGAGCCATTGCGGAAGGCAGGCTGGATGAGGCGCTCGAACTTTACGGTGGGGAATTTCTGAGCGGCTTCATCCTCGACGATGTGCCTCAATTCGAACATTGGCTGAGCGGCGAGCGCCGGCGTTTGCACCAACTGGCCGTCCACGCCGCCGGGGAGTTGGCCGAGCGCTGGAGCGAGGCGGGGAAGGACGAGCAGGCGCGTGTGTATGCGGAAGCCGCGCTGGCACTCGCACCGACGGGAGAAGCGGAAGTTCGACGACTGATCACGCTGGTCGATCGGCTTGGCGATCGTGGTTCCGCGCTGCGCGTGTACCAGGAATTCGCTGCGCGCCTGCACGACGAATTCGGCGTCGAGCCTTCGTCCGTCACGCGAGAGCTGGTCGCGAAGATTCGTCAACGAGGCGATCCAACCGATCGAGGCGAACGAGACGAACGCGCGATCGTGGCCGATACCGACGCGGAGCAATGGGCCGGCAGTGTTGAGCTCGAGCCGGAGCAGCGGGCCGGTACCGCCGGGCTCGAGCCGGCGCAACAGCGCAATGCCGAAATCGCACTGGAAGCACCTGCAGTTGCGGCCGGAGCCGGGCACGTTGGCTATGTGTCCACACGTTCTGCACGGCATTCGACCGGCAGGTTGCGGAAGGGTTGGCCGTGGTCGCTGGTTCGGATTGGTCTGCTCGTGGCAGTGCTGTCGAGCGGAGTCGCTGCGTGGCTGAGCGCAAACGAGCGCGAGCCTGCAACCTCACACGTCGCCGTGCTTCCGTTCAGTGTGCAGGCTCCGACGCCGCTGCAGTATCTCGATGAGGGGCTGGCGGTCCTCCTTGCGATGCGACTCGATGGCGGCGGCGGATTACGTACCATCGAGCCAGGTCGCGTTATGCAGCACACCGGGCAGGGAGAACATTTCGGTTCGAACCGGGAGCTTGCGCGGAAATCGGGAGCGGGGCTGTACGTAACCGGGCACGTGACGCGTATCGCGGAAAACATCAGTGTCGAAGCGGCGCTGTACTCGATCGAGTCGGAGCGACCGATCGTACGGGCAACCGTGGTGGGCGCTGAAGCGGCGCTGCTTACGCTGGCCGACTCGATCGCACAGCAACTGCTCGCGGCCTACCTGCGGGACCGCGGGCTTCAGCTCTCCGAGTCTGCGGCGCTCAGCACGTCATCGCTCGAAGCGCTGAAGCAGTATCTCGCGGGCGAAGAGGAGCTGCGCGAAGGACGCTACGAAGCTGCCGTGGAGCTGTACCAGCGTGCGATCGACATAGACAGCACGTTCGCGCTTGCGCATTTCCGGCATGCAGTCGGCGCGAACTGGCTTGGCCGCATGACGATTGCGCGCAGCAGCATCGAACGGGCAGAGCTGTATTCGGATCGGCTCAATGAACACGGTCGTCGGCTGGTCAGGGGAATGCATGCCGCGCTCACGGAACGATTCGAAGATGCCGAACGGTTCTACCAGGAAACCGTAGAGCTCTACCCGACCGATACCGAAGCGTGGTTTGAGCTGGGCGATGCGATGTTTCACGGTCGCCCTCCGCGCGGCGGGAGCATCGCGTCCGCTCGCGACGCTTTCGAGCAGGCGCTTCGATTGGATCCGGAGCACCTGGCGAGCCTGGTGCATCTGACCCGGCTGGCCGCCTGGGAAGGAAATCGTGATGAGGTCGACGTTCTGACCACGCGTATTCTGCGCGATCAACGCGCCAATACCCACTACACGGAAGCGCTGCTGTTCCGAATGGTGACCTTGAAGGATACAGACGCGCAGCGCCGGTTGATGACGTTGACCGCAACGCAGCCACTGCCCGCGCGGCTCCTCGATGCGGCATGGAGAGTCGCGGCGTATACGGGCGAGAGCGGCGCGGTCGATGCGGCCGTAAAGGCAGCGTTCCCCACGAGCGCCATGTCTGCCTACAGCGTCGGCGCACATTTGCTGGGTGCACATCTCGCTGCATCGCGCGGCGATTGGAGCCTCGCGGAGGAACGACTCCGCAGCTTCGAGCGGTCTGCCCCGGCTGCTGCAGCGATCACGCGTGCGCTGTTCGCCCTCCAACCTGGTGCACGCACAACGGCACAGGAGCGTACGCGGATCGAGTCGCTGCTCGAACGCATGAAAAACGCTCGGCCGGGACACGGACAGTTCTACATCGGATCCATGGCCACGGATACGATGGCCGACTGGATCTTCGACTACTATGCGGCACAGTTGGCGCTGCAACGGGGAGATCGTGCTCCCGCCGAAGAGGCCATTGGCAGGATCCCGCATGACAGCAGGCTAACCGCACCGGCACGTGCTCAACTCGAGGCGCTGCTGCTTGAACATGCCGGCGATCGTGCCGCGGCGATTCGGCTACTGCAGGCGGCGGCGTTGGAGGATGGCGGACATCCCTGGTCGTCCGTGCTGATTCCTCGCGCCAGTCTGCGAGTGCTGCTGGTGCGCATGCTCGAGAGTGCCGGGCGGACCGAAGAGGCGCGCAGGTGGCGCGCCTCGATCCTGCAGGACTTCTCCTTCGACCTCATCTATACGATCCGGCGCAATGAAGCCGGTGCCGGAGCGTTATGAACGTCACCGCCCCGTGATCCGGAACTCCTTGTTCTTGATCACGAGTTCGCCGGTTGCGGTATTCCGAAGTTCGATGGTCAGGCGGTAGTCGCCGCGGTCGAGTGCGGTCTCGATGGTACGCAGTTCCTGCTGACGCCAGCCGTCCGGATCATCGACGCGCGATTTGAAGGTCAGCGTCACCGAGTTGGTCGGAGTCAGCCGACCGATCACGCCATCCCGGATCGGGGAGATTCGGATGCTGGTCTCGTATTCGCTGCCGGGTGCGAGGCCGTACACTTCATAGAACAATCGGAAGGCAGCGCTGGGGAAGGCGCCGGCCGGGATCAGGTTGAGCGTTGCCCTCCCGCGTTCAAAGGTGCCGCCATCGAGCGTGTCGGCAAACACGACATCGGAGATGCCGAATCCGCGGTTCAGGTATGTTGGCAGGTCGCCGCCGACGCTCACGCCGCGCGTGGAGTCGGCCCGACTGATGACAGCAAGCCGATAGTACGGCGCATAGGCAGTATCGAGGCGAATCGTTCCGAAAGTACGCAGCCCATCGTTCGGTCCCGGTACGCGATCGGGGTGATACACGACGGTCGTATCGAGCAGGAACAACTGGTCATGCACGGAGTCGCCCGCAAACAGCCGGATCTGCAGCGGATATGTACCGTCCGACGCCCGCAGTTCCGGTTCGGAGGCCACGGCGATCGAGGTGACGTACTCGGATCGACCCTCCTTCGACCGGAACGCATACACATCCACTGCAACATCAAGCGGGTTTTCGAAAATCCAGGCAAACGCATCGCGGGTGAGTGCAATTTCGGTCTGTGCCCGGTATTCGGTGCGCAGTGAATTGAGAACAGCATCGATGGCGTAGGCGGGTGCTCCCGTCGCACACTTTGTTGCAAGCGACATGTATTCTCCGCCGAGTTTGGTACGATCTGCAAACCAGCCGGCAGCGCAGCGCGGGACTTCGGTCAGGATGTAGCCACTGCCCGCGCGGAACGGGCGTATGAAGTGGAAGACGAGCGGGTCACGGCCGGGGAGTTCGTACAACCAGGTGTCGTAGATCGTGCTGCGAATCACCTCGGTCGGCTCGCCGTACCGGATGTAGACCATGCCGCGATCGTCGTAGCCGCGATTATCGTCCGCGCGCCAGTACAGCGCGGTGTGGTCGAAGCTGTTCGAGAATTTCGCGGCGAATTTCTCACGAGCGTGCGCGATTCGTCTGTAATGCTCGGATACCCGCTCATCGGGCGTCCGTGCATCGCGCCGTGAGCGCTCACCCCAGAACCGGATCAGTGCGGCGGATGGTTTTGTGCCTGCGCCGTCGAGATCCGGGAGCTCGCTTTCAGCGCCGACCAGCTTCAGGTCATGCATGATCAGGCTGTCGACTTCAGGATCACGCAGGTCTGCCGAGGCCAGATAGTTGTTGTAGCCCTGCGCTCGCTGGGCGGGATCGGCCAGTTGTGCGATGGCGAGGTTGTAGAGCGCCCTCGCCGAGCCCGCTGCCGAAGCCGCAGCCGCATGCTGGCGCGAGGCCGCGTTGTCGCCCTTTTCGCGCGCAATTTCGGAGAGCAGGTTCAGCAGCTCCGGGTGCGCCCCGTGCCGTATGATTCGGCTGCCCGCGCGTTCAGCCGCTCGCAACAGATCCTCTTCGCGCGAGTAGAGCGCGAGCCGGGAAAGCGCCACCGCCGCAGGAACGTGCAGGGAATCGAGGGCAAGTGCCTGGCGCAGGTAGCTTCCCGCGCGCATCGGGAATCGCCGCGGGTTCCTGATCGCCAGCACCTGTCCGTAGGCGAACTGTACCCAGGCATTCCGCGGCTGCTCTTTCACGAGCCGCTCGACCGCCTCTTCCGCCGCCTTCCCATCCACTTCCGACTGCGTAAGCTGGTAGATGCGCGTCAGGGCGAGGCCGTTGTATAGCTCGCTGCTCGCGGGCGCCTCGTCCGCGTGCGCGCGAACTGCGCGGACATCGTTCAGGGCGGCGATCCGGTCCCAGTAGCTGGCAATCGAGTCCTGCGCCCCAACGGGAGCCGCAGTGAATGCCGTCACGAGAAATATGATCCACGCTGCCGTGCTCGCTCTCATTCGAACCATCGTCTCAGACTTTCATTCGGCTCGGCTGGAGGGGACTCGTCGAACGCTGTGCCTGTTCTGCGTTTCGCGTGCCCCGACTGGCGGCGGTCCACAGGTCGCAGCGGCGATACGCCGGACCAGCGAATACCGCGGTGCTGCGATCTGCGACAATCAGCGGCCAATTTGTGAGGTCACGAACGATGCGGCCCGGGGGCGCGGTTCGTTCGCAGCAGGACGTCAGCGTCGATTCAATAGACGCTTGAGGCGGGCCACAAGTTCCGAGGCGTGGAACGGCTTCACGACGTAGTCGTTGGCCCCGAGTTCAAAGCCGCGGACGATGTCGCGTTCATCGGAGGATCCGGTAAGCATCAAAATCGGGAGCTGGGCACTGCCGGTTCGTGCACGTAGCTGTGCCAGCACTTCGAACCCACTTGCATCAGGCAGACCGACATCCAGAATTGCGAGCGCAAACGAGGTCTGCATTGCGGAGTCGAGCGCCGAGGCAGCGTTGCTGAAGCGTGTAACGGCGAGGCCTTCGCGGTCGAGCAGCTTCTGTACGAGGTTCGCGACGCCGTCATCATCGTCGACGAGCAGGATGCGCGGCCGCGGCGGCGCGGCGCTGTCTGCCGGGGTGAGTACACGATTGCGACCGGCGGCCTTGGCCATGTAGAGCAGCCGATCGGCTTCAGCCATGGCGGCGGCGGGTTCGACATCGTCGGCGAGGAGTGCGATCCCGGCCGAGAAGGTCACGCCGAACTCCTGGCCGTCGGGCGCAGTGAAAACGGTCTGTCGAACCTCGGCGAGCGCCTTGTAGAGCGCGATGACCGCGCCTTCGATCGCGGTGTTCGGCAGGAACGCGCAGAACTCCTCACCGCCCCAACGGGCGACGAAGTCGGAGTAGCGCAGCGCCTTGCTGATTGCGGCGCCCACGCCACGCAGCACCTGATCGCCCATCGCGTGGCCGTGATTGTCGTTCACGGTCTTGAAGTAGTCGATGTCGATCATGGCGACCGAGAGCGGCCGCTGGTTCTTTCTGGCGAGGGCCATTGCGCGGTCGAGCGCTTCGAAGTAGGCGACCCGATTCGGCAATCCGGTCAGCCGGTCGACGCGCCCTTCCTGCCGACGTTCTCCTGCCTGCTGCAGTTTTGCGAACACGGCGGACCGGAGCAGTTCGGGGTGGACCGGCTTGACCAGCACGTTGTCGGCGCCGAGCGCAAAACACTCCGCGTGCGTCGCCACATCGGTGCGGCCGGTCACCACGAGGATCGGCACATTCTGCGTCGGCTGTTCGGCGCGCATGCGTACGAGCAAATCGCGGCCATCGAGATCCGGCATGACGAGGTCGAGCACGATGAGCGCGAACTCGTGCTGCTCAAGCATCAGCACGGCCTCTTTGCCGGACTGTGCAATGTGCACGGTCCCGACATCCCGGAGCGTTTCCGCCGCAATTCCGGCAGTGACGCGGTCGTCGTCGACGATCAGGATGACGTTGTGTTCGCCGGCGGCCGTAGCGGACGAACGGCGGATGTGCTGGATGAGGTAGTTGATGAGCCACGAAATTTCTTCGGGGCGTTCGGCCTCGAGCAGCGCCGCGGCGACGTGCGCGAGTTCGGAGAGCTCGGTGTTGACGGCGGCGGCCTGGAGTCGCGCAGCGACGCGGCGCACCGATGGCAGAGCCTCGGGATCACCCCGCAGCAGCCCCGCCTGTGCAGCTTCGAGCGCCGCAATCGGTCCCGAGAAGCGCTCCCTCTGACGTTCAATCAGCATGTCGTGCTACCTCGCGCCAGCGCGGTCGTCAATTCGGTGAAGTCATGGAGCCGGCAACAGCCCGCAGACGCCAAACCTAGGGGAAAAAAGCCGGGAGTGCGAGTCGCCCCCCGGCTGCCCGTACTCCCGGTAAAAGGCCGCCGGCGTTCCATCGGCGGCGTCCTCAGTAAAACGCCGATTCTGGCAGTCTGAACCCTGACGCGAGTTCAGTAAACCGCCGGTGCCAGCACCTTGTACATGACCGGTGTGACCAGCCGGGCGAGCAAGGTCGAGCTGACCAGCCCGCCGATGATGACCCAGGCGAGCGGCGAGAACAGCGAGCTCCCCTGGACCGCGAGCGGGAGCAGGCCGCCGATCGCGGTCAGCGTGGTCAGCACGATCGGAAGGAACCGCACTTCACCGGCCTTCTGAATCGCATCGTCGATGTCCACACCTTCGCGTCGCAACTGGTTTGTGAAGTCGACCAGCAGGATCGAGGTCTTGATCTCGATGCCGATGAGAGCGACGAACCCGACCATGGCGGCGAAGGACAGTGTGTAGCCAGTCAACAGCAGCGCGAGGATGCCGCCGACCACACCGAGCGGAATCACCGATGCGACGATGAGTGTGCTTCGGAAGGTGCGGAACTCGAGGATGAGGATCGCGAGAATGCTGAAGATTGCGATCGTGATTGCGCCGCCAATCCCGCCGAAGCTGTCCTGCCTCGCCTCGAGCTCGCCCGCTGCCATGAATTCGTAGCCGTCCGGCCGTTCGATGCCCTCGAGGCGTTTCAAAACGTCGGTGGTGACGCGATCGGTGTTGAAGCCGCTCTGCACGTGCGATGTCACCGTGACCGAGCGCTGACGGTCGAAATGCTGAATCATCGAGGGCGACGCGGTGAACTCCAGGGTCGCGACCTGCCCCAGCGGCACCTGTGCGCCGGTGAGCGAGGCGAGGTAGATCTGCTGCAGCGTGCGGGGTGTCGGCGATCCGTCGTTCGGCAGGCGAACGGTGATCCCGTACTCTTCGCCGTCGATGTCGCGCAGGCGTCCCGCGGGTAGACCGGCCAGCCCCAGGCGGACGGCACGATCGAGTTCGATGGTCGGCACGCCGAGCAGGCCCGCCCTGGAGCGGTCGATCGCAACCTGCAGATCGGACCTGCGGACGCGCAGCGGATTGTCGACGTATTGCGTGCCCGGCGTCTGCGAGAGCACCTGTTCGATGCGTGCTGCGAGGGTACGCAACGTGTCGAGGTTGTCGCCGAGCACACGGATGGCGATCGGCGCTTCCACGGGCGGTCCGTTCTCGAACTCCTTCACTTCGATTTCGGCACCCGGGTACGCAGCGAGCTGCGCACGCAGGGAATCGAGCATGAGCGGTGTGCCGCGGTTGTCGTATTCGTGCAGAAGCACGAACAACTGACCGATGTTGCTGCGTTCACCCCGTGGGTAGACGTTGTAGTAGACCTGCGGATTCCAGCGGCCGACGTTCGTGAAGATGTGCTTCACGGATGGGTGCGCGCCGATCACCTTCTCGGCGAAGCGCGCTGCCCGATCGGTCTCGCCGATGTTGCTGCCGGCCGGCGTTTCGATGTCGACGTGGAACTGCGGGGTTCCGGCCTTGGGGAAGAGCGAAAAGCCGACGACCGGCACCAGCAGCAGGCTGCCGATGAACAGCGCGGCCGCAATGCCAATTGTGTGATACGGCCGTTCGAGCGCACGGTGCAGCAGCGGCGCGTACGTGCGCGAGATGCCGCGGTTGAACCAGCGCAGCACACGGTTGCCCTCGGGGTTCTCTTCGCGGTGGAGAATCAGGCTGGACAGCCACGGAATAATCGTGAGCGAAACAAACAGCGAGGCGAGCACGGTGTAGACGACCGTGACCGGCAGCACGCGGATGTAGCGGCCCGGGAGCCCGGGCAGGAAGAGCAGCGGCAGAAACGCGAAGATGAGGGTCGCCGTGCAACCGACCACGGCGACGGCAATCTGCTTCGTTGCCGCAATGGCGGCGTCGCGGCGGGAATACCCCTGCCGCAGCAGTCGCGAGATGTTCTCGACCACGACGATCGAGTCATCGACCAGCAGACCGAGCGCGATGACGAACCCGACGATCGAGAGCTGGTTGATGGTGAAGCCGGTGTAGTTGAGTGCTGCGACGCCGATCGCGAGAGAAAGCGGGATCGAAATCATCACGACCAGCGATGCCCGGATGCCGAGCGGGAGCAGCGTCACCAGTACGAGCGCAATCGCGATCATGAAGTCCTCGCCCAGGCGGCCGAGGCGCTGCGCAACGTTCTTTGACTGGTCGAATCCGCGTTCGAGTTTGATGGACGGAGCAAGCGTGCTTTCGAATCCATCGAGCTGCGCGTAGACGCGATCGCGAACGTGCATGATGTTCACGTCCGTTTTCATCGTCGCCGATACCCAGATCGCGCGACGGCCATCGAAGCGCGCGATGTGCGTCTGGTCTTCGTATCCCCAGTCCACGTCCGCGACATCGCGCAGGTGCAGCAATTGTCCCGGCCCACCGCCGATCACGGTGTTGCGGACCTCCTCGAGATCCGCGTAGTTGCCGGACGTCCTCACACTGAGTTTGCGCCCGCCGATCTCGACGTTGCCGCCGGGGATGTTCGCGTCTTCGCTGCCGATTGCGCCGAGAACCTGCGAGACCGGAATCCGCAGTTCGGAAAGACGGTGCAGATCGAGCGCAACGCGCACTTCGCGTTTCGGAGAACCGGACACCGTGACGCGATGAACGCCGGGCAGATTCTCGATCCGCTCCTTCAGCCGCTCGCCCTCAGCTTCCATCAGGTGGTACGGTGCAACTTCGGAAACCAGAGCGATCTGCACGAAGTTTACTTCGGCCGCACCGCTCTTCTCGAGGGAAAGGCTGTAGAGGTCGCGCGGGAGCACCTGCCGCAGCGCGTTCATCTCGCGCTGCATCTCGTCTTCCTTGCGCGCGGCATCAGCGGACGCTTCGAACTCGACCCAGACGATGGCGAGCCCATCTTCCATGAAGGTCGTGATGTCCTTCACCTGATCGAGCCCGCCGACGCGCTCTTCGATCGGATCGACCACGAGCTGCTCGAGGTCGTTGGGAGTTGCACCCGGGTAGACCGCAACGACCGTGAACACGGGGATCGGGAAGGTCGGGTCCTCTGCCCGCGGAATGGTACGCCAGGACCCGATGCCGAGCGCAATCAGCATCAGGAAGACGACAACCGTGAACTGATAATGCCTGACGCTGAATTCAGCGATTCTCATTGGACGACCTTCACGCGTGCGCCGTCGGTGAGGTAGGGCGCGCCGGCAGTGATCACGCGTGTACCGCGCTCGAGGCCGCTCAGCACCGCGACGTGCGCTCCTTCGATGCGCCCGAGCGTCACGTTGTACTGCTGTGCCGTGGTGCCATCATCCGATACCGCGAATACAACCGCGGCTCCCCGATTCGCTTCGGTGATCGCATCGATCGGGACCATCAGCACGGACTGCGACGTCGACGGCTGAATGCGAACCCGGCCGATCAGTCCCGCAACCCGGGACGGCACTTCGGGCACGGCAACTTCGATCGTATACGTGCCGGTCTGCAGATTTGCCGCAGCACCGACGCGCTGCACCCTGCCTGCGAAGGTCCGACCCGGGTAGGCATCGAAGCTGACTTCCGCGGGATCACCCGCCTGCACATTCACGAGGTCGCGATCCGTAAGCGCGACGCGCACAACCGAACCGGCGCTGCGACCGCCGAACACAACTACGGGTTGGCCCGGTGCAACCAGCTCGCCTGCCTCGACGCTACGGCGCAGCACGATGCCATCCGATGGCGCAACGATGAGCGCGTGTCTCTGGTTGAACGCCGCGGCTTCATAGTCGGAGCGCGCAACATCGGCGGCGGTCTGCGCGTTCTGCACCTGCTCGAGGGTCGCAACGCTATCACGGTAGAGATTTTTCGCGCGGGTGAGGTCCCGTTCTGCCTTGTCGAGTGCACTCTTCGCCTTCGCGACCTGCGCATTGATTTCGACCGGATCGAGTACGGCGAGGCGTGCGCCACGCGCAACCTCCATCCCTTCATCGACCAGCACCTGGGCGACCACACCGCCGATCTTGAACGCGAGGTCGACCTGCTGCCTCGGGCCGAGCACGCCCGCCGCTTCGATTACCGGTGCAAGCGAATCGGGCTGCACTGTGGCGACTCGTACCGGAATCGCGGTCTCCTCGACGGGGGCTCTGCCGTCCGCGCTTTCACAACCGGTGGCTATGATGCTGAGGAGCAGAAATGCAGGCGCCTGTCGCGCCCATCGGGTCGGTGCGATTGCTGCGTCGCGAATGCGCATCACTCTCTCCCTTTCGCCAGATCAACATCCAGGTCGCGCAGGGCTGCCGCGCGTTCCAGCTCGACATATTTCGCAGCGTAATCGTAACGCGTGACTACCTGGTTCAGCTCGGCGGCTGTGTAGGTCGTCCGCGCATCGAGCAACTCGAGCGCAGAGGCCGCTCCCTCCTGGTAGCGCCGGGACACCAGCTCAAAGGTCCGCTTTGCCGCTTCAAGTCGTTCGCCGGCCACCGAAACCGAGGCCTGCGCGACCTTGTAGGCATCCCAGGCCTGACGCACTTCAAGCTCGAGCTGGTTCTCGAGTTGCGTCCGCTGCACGCGCCCACGCTCCGCCTCGAGCGAAGCCTGCTCCACGCGAGCGGCGTCCTGCAGGCCGTTGAACACGTTCCATTGAACCACGATCGACGCCATCGCGACATCGTTGCGCGTGTCAAAGCGGTACTTGTTGCCCTGCACACCGTAGTCAACCGCAACCGCAACACTGGGCAGATACGACGCGCGCGCCAGGCGCTCCTGCGCATCGGCCGCCTTGATCCCGAAGTCGGCCTGCTGGAGCTCTTCACGCGCAACACGCGCGCGGCTTACCAGCTCCTGGACTGTGAACTGCAGATCGGGAATCACAACGCTGTCCGTTGCTTCCGCGACCGCTGTCTCCGCCGGACGGTCGAGCAGGAAGTTCAGCCAGCGAAGCGCGGCCTGCTGGAGTTGCACGGACGCGGTGTAGTCCTGCTCCGCTTCCGCGCGCTGGGCACGTGCACGGAAAACCGCGTCGGGCGTCACCTTGCCGTTTTCCAGCAGCCGCTCGCTCACACGTTCGTGTTCCTTCACCAACTCGAGCGCGGCATTGCGCACCTTCACCGCTTCTGCGGCACGCGCGTGATTCAGCCATGCGAGCTGCGCGTCGGCAGCGAGTTGCCGCGCAGCCGCACGCGTACGCGCGGCCTGTGCACCTTCGAGACTGTTCGACAATCGATAGTTCGCGAGGATCGATGCATTGAACAGCGGCTGCGCAAGCCGGACCCGCGTCTCCTGCGCAAACGGGTATCGCCCATCAATGCCGGTCGGAAACGCATTCGAATTGGTCAACTGGTTCAATGCAGCATATGCGGGATTCACCAGTTCGCCAAAGTCGAGGCCGCCGTGCATTTCGGAATAACGCGCGTCCAGCGAGAGTGAGGGCAGAAACAGCCCGCGCGCCTGCCGCACACCGGCTTCGCTACGCTCGTGCGCCAACTCCTGCTGCCGCAAGCCAAGATTGCGCTGAAGAGCTTCGCTGACCACACGGTCCAGCGGATTCTGCGCCGTCACACCACTCCCTGGCAGCAGCAAGAGCAGCGCAGCCGTGACCGTCCTGATCTGGTTGGATTCCATCATCGGTCCGAATTCAGTGTTAGCAGGTAATTCCGCGAAGCAGCGCATCGATCATCGCACCCGTCGATTCTTCCGCTTCGCGCCACTCGATCCACTCGTGCTGGGCCATCGTGATGCGCAGCGAAACTACACCGTGCACACCCGACCACAGAAGCTGCGCGGCCAGTTCCACATCCATAAACCCGGGACGCAGTCGCCCCTGGTCCAGCGCGTCCTGCACGGTCTGCTTCAGAAACGCGTAGGAACTCTCGTTCGGATCGTCGTGCGAAAACCCCACCTCGCCGGGCGCGAACGCCCGATTCGCCGTCATGAACATGAACCGGTAATGGCTGGGGTAACGAAGACCAAACTCGCAGTACGCCTGCCCAATCCGCCGCAACCGCTCGATCGGATCTTCGATCCGGCCAATTCGAACGAAGCGCTGCGCCAACTCGCTGAAGTCACGGCGGCACAACTCGTAGATCACCGCTTCCTTGTCCTGGAAATGGTGGTAGATCGCCGTTGGCGTGTAGTCGATGCGCCTCGCGATCTCGCGCATCGTCGCGGCATCGATGCCGCGTTCGACGAACAATGCGCGCGCCGCCTCCAGGATTTTCTCCCTCGTCTCGCGCTTCTCGCGGTCGCGCCGTTCCCTTGATCCCAATCCGATCCTCGCGGTTACCTAACAGCGTTAGGCAGGATAACTTCGATAACTCAATGCCGCAATAGGCATGATAACGTGGATGCGGTCGCGACGCGGCGTGCTACTGTGCAGCGGAGGTTGGATGGTGCAGAATTCCTGATCGACGCCAGCTCAGAGAGGAGACCACATGCGGCAGACGCGACCAGGCCGGGGCGAGTACCTCGAGTACTACGGCAAGTATGTTGAGAAGGTGGGGGACGGGGACATCGTGGAGACGCTGCGCGCGCAGCTCACCGAGACGGTGGCTCTGTTCAGCGGGATCCCGGAGGCTCAGGCGGGGCACCGCTACGCGGAAGGGAAGTGGAGCATCCGCCAGGTGCTCGGTCACATCGCCGACGTAGAGCGCGCCATGAGTTACCGCGCCCTGACGTTTGCGCGCGGCGACGAGACAGGACTGCCCGGCTTCGACGAGAATCTCTGGGCGGTGAACGCGGGATCCGACGAGCGCACGCTTGCGAGCCTGCTCGAAGAGTTCAGGGCGGTCCGCGAAGCAACCATCGCGTTGTTTGACGGAATGACCGCGCAGGGGTGGGCCGGATCGGGCGAGGCAAACCAGGCGTACGTCACCGTGCGCGCGCTTGCGTGGATTATCGCCGGTCACGAACAGCATCACTGCAGACTCATTCGCGAACGTTATCTCGCGCCGCAGACAGCATAGCCGCTTCCGTGCCCGTGGCCGGGTGCGGTTGCGGTTCCGTAAACCGTGAACCGCGGCCGCTTCCGGCAACGCGCAACCGCCATTCCACGCACAAAAAGCCTGCCATTTGCCTCGTCTTTCATCACGCACCCCGAGGCCGGAAACTGATGTTCACCGGGCAAGGTTCTTGCGCTTCCTGTCGCGCCTGATGGACTGCATCAGGTGCGAGTCCGGAATTCCTTTGAAGAGCCGGGCTGCGGGGATGGTCGCGGCCTGAGCATGACGCATCGCATGAACGTGAATCGTCCGTGCATGGCTGCGCCGATGGGGTGCGGACGTACGGGCAAGGGGAGGTCGCATGGCGATACAACCGGGAGCAGGGAAGGGCGGTAAGCCGGGCCAGGGGGGTGGTTCGCGCTCAGGGAATCCGGAGCGCGAGGGCAGCAGTGGTGGCCAGGGCAGCTCGAGCGGGACGGGTGGCGGAGCCGGGACGGGCAGCAGTGGTGAGCCCGGGTTCACGGCGACGGGCAGGACCGGCGCCACGGGGACTGGCGGAGGCACCGGTGGAAGCACCGGCACCGGCACTGGCGGCACCGGGCGTAGCGGGATGGGGCCAGGCACAGGGTCCGAAGGCACAGGTGGCCTGCATGGAACCGGGGCCACGACTGGGACAGGAGGAATGGGTGGCACCGGCGGGCTGCATGGGACGGGCGGTGTGAGCGGCGCGGGTACACCGGGCGGGACCGGGATTGGGGGCGCGACCGGAGCAGAACGTGGCTACGGTGTGGGCGGAGGCAGCACGGACCGCAGTTATGGTGCGGGTAGCGCGACGGGGACGGAGCGGAGCTACGGGACCGGCGGCGCAACCGGCGGCACGAGCGGGGCTGGAACGACGGGCTGGGGCGAGGGGGAACAATCCGGTGAGCACGGTGGTCACGAACGCGTATCGCACGCGATGGAGAAAACGAGTGATCTGGTACATCGCGCGGGCGACGTCGCGCGGCACGGGCTGGAAGATGGGAAGAACCGTGCGGCGCACGAGCTTCACTACGTAGCCGACGCGTTGCGAACCGGCGTCCAGCAGAGCAGTCACCGAAACGCGGCGTTTGCACCGTATCTCGAGCGGGTTGCCGAGCAGGTGGATCGCTGGTCCGATATGGTCGAAAACAGAAGTGTGAATGATATCATGCGCAACGTTGAAGATTTCGCGCGGGAGCGCCCGGCGCTGTTCCTGGGTGGCTGCTTTGCACTCGGTGTCGCAGCGGCCCGATTCCTCAAGGCGAATGAACCGTCGCACGAGCGAATGGGCCCGCGCGGCGATTTCGGCTACGAGTCGAACCGCGGCATCAGCAGTGGATATCGGACAGGCTCGGGGGCGGAGCTCGGTTATGGTACGCGCGGCGTGGGCGACACCGGGGAGAGCTGGCGCTCATCGTCCGCGGGACACACCTACGAAGCGGATCGCAGCCGCTAGGGAGGCGTGATGCAGCCGCTGCAGTATAAGCCGAATGAATCCATCGGCGAGTTGATCGGCGATCTGACGGATGAAACAAAGAGGCTGATCAGGCAGGAAATCGAACTCGCGAAGCTCGAGTTCAAACAGACCGCGAAGCACATGGCATCCGGCGCGGCGATGATCGGTGCCGGCGCGGTGTTTGGTCTTGCGGCGCTCATGGCGTTCGGTGCGACGCTCATCGCCGTGCTGGCGACCTTTCTGCCGGTGTGGCTGAGTGCACTCATCGTCACCGTGCTCTTCGGTGTGGTCGCGCTGGTGCTCGCGAAGAAGGGCCAGAAGACGATCCAGGAGGAGAGTGTCGCCCCGAAGGAGACGATCCAGACGGTCCGGGAGGACGTGATATGGCTGAAGAAACGCGTATGATCCGCCATGAGCCGGACCAGGAGATGGAGGCGCTCAAGGCCGAGATTCATCAGACACGAGTTGCGATGGGCGAAACCATCGCCGCCTTACAGGAGCGGCTCGATCCGACTCGCCTGAAGGATCAGGCCACGGAATCGGTTCGCGAAGCAACGATAGGAAGGGTGGAGAAAATGGCGAGGAATGTTGGAGACCGGGCCGGCGACGCCGGGCGCTCCGTTGTCGATGTTGTTCGCGAGAACCCGCTTCCCCTCGCCATGATCGGTGTAGGCGCGGGCTGGCTGTTCATGAACCGGAAACGGCACGAACACCACGGGCGTGAGCTGCACGGGCATCGCTACTACCAGGAAGACCGGTACTACACCGGAGAACGCCCGCCCATCGGCTACGAGGCCGGTACTGTACCGGGCTACACCGGTGCATACACGAGTCGCGAATTCAGTCGCGGCGTCAGCTATCCCGGTGAATCCACGAGCGGCTACGAAGAGGAAGCCGGAATGCGCGATCGCGCCCGCGTGAAGGCGAGTCACATGGGCGAACGTGCGCGTGACACGATGCACGGAGTTCAGGACAAGGCACGCTCGACCGCGGACAACCTCGGCAGTCGGATGTCCGATGTGGCCGACACGGTACAGGAAAAGGCGAGCAACATCGCCCACATGGCAGAAGAACGCACCCGTGATATCCGCCACTCCGCAGAACACCAGATGCATCGCGCGGAGCAGAAGTACCAGGAAACACCCTGGATGGGCGGCATGTTCGCGCTTGCGCTCGGTGCCGCGGCCGGTTTTGTCCTGCCGTCGACCCGGCGTGAACAGGAGATGCTGGGCTCGCGTCGCGAAGAACTCATGGACCGCGCTCGCGAGTTCGGCCATGACAAGATCGACCAGGTCAAAAACGTCGCCTCGGAAGTTGCTTCGGATGCACGTGAATCCGCCCGCGAACACTGGCGCGACGAGGGCGGGATGATGGGCAGCTCGCACCACGAGGGCAGCCGCATGGGAAGCTCGCAGCACGAGGGCAGCCGGATGGGCGGCTCTTCCCGCAGCGAGGAGAGTCAGTCACGAGGTTTCCAGAGTGAGGGGAACCAGTCGCGCGGCAGCTTCGGCGAGGAGAGCTCATCGCGCGGCAGCTCCAATCGCGAAGAGGGTTCTCGCGAGGGCGGCGGCAGCAGCTTCCGCTGATCCACGGCACGCGGATGGGCGCCGTGATCGGGCCGGCAGCTTGGAATTGCAGGCTGCCGGCCTGTGCATGGGCGACGCCCCGCCGTGCGCCGATACGACTCAGGCCTGCACCTGCCCGAAGAAACCGGCATGATCTTCCTGCACCGCCGATTCGAGCAGCAGATTCATCAGCGATGCACGGATCGTCTGCTCCTCAGTCTGAGCTTCGGGATCAACACTGAACGTTCCGCTTTTCCACTTCGCCATCGCGCGAAATGCTTCCTCGCCGGAGAGCGCCCGTGTCTGTGCGTGACGCGGGTTGCCGCGATCGAGATAGATCGCGCCTTCATCCCCATTGCCCGCGATGAACACGGCGGCCGTGCGCGAATCGTAGTTCAGCACCTGCAGCAGCCAGTTCAGCGGGAAATCCTGGATGTCACCCTGCAGTCCGGACCACGGTGCATCGGCACTCTTCGCGCCGGCCGCGGGGATCGCTTTCCCCTCGCGACGCAGGAACGCCTCGAGTGTCGCCCGCAGCTCTTCGAAGCTGGTGCCACGGTTCAGGCAGACATCGGCTCCCGAATCGAGCAGCATGACCCGCTCGCTTGCGCCCGTGTCGGTCATGATGACCGGGAGCATCCCCATGCGTGTGGTCTCGCGCACTTCGCGCAGCAGCAGCGCTTCCTCAGCGTCGGGCAGATCGCTCGAGATGATGATCGCAACGATCCGTGACTTCTCGAGGCGTTCCTGTGCAGCAGCCGTACTGAATGCCGCCTCGGCGAGGTAGCCGTTCGAGCAGAGGCGGGTGGCGATGACCATCGCCCGCGTTTCATCCGGATCGACGATGAGCACGTGGTGCCGCAGTCCGAACCCCGGCCCCTTCCAGTTGGTATTGCCGATCACGCGCACCAGCGCATCGACCACGGCCGGGTCATACTGGCTGCCTGCGCCGGCCCGGATATCGTCGAGCGCGGCGGGTACGCGCTTGGGCAGCCGATGCGGGCGCGCCGCGATCATCGCCCCGAACGAATCCGCGACCGCAACGATGCGTGCGCCCAGCGGGATCGCTTCCCCTGCGAGCTTCGCCGGGTAACCCTGTCCGTCCCAGCGCTCGTGGTGGTGGCGGATCGTGTCGCGCGTGAGTTCCGGAAGTTGCACGCTGCCGAGCATCTCGAGCGCGGTTTCAGGATGCCGCTCCAGGTTCCGTCGCTCCTCCGCGCCGAGCTGTGTGCCCGGCTTGTTGATCGCGCTGCGCAGCGGCAACTGCCCGAGGTCGCGCAGCACCGACCCCAGCGCGATTGCCCGAATCCGGTCATCGTCCAGCCCGAGTTCCCGCGCAATCGCCGTCGTGAGTAGTCGCGTCAGGCTGGTCCCGCCGCGAAAAAACGGGTCGCGGTATTCGAGCAGGCCGACCAGCATGTCGGACAGCGCAACCGCCGTCGAGTCGAGGTGCCCGGCGCCGGCCAGGACTTCATCCGCGTTCTGCGGCAGCTCGCTCTTCAGAGACGCCGCGAGCGCGTTCGCTTCGGCCGCATGCACGTCTGCTTCGACCGCATGGACGTCCGCTTCGGCCGAATGCACGTCCGATTCGGCTGCGAGCGGAGCCGGCGCGGCTTCCTCCCACGGCATCGCTGGTTCCGGTGAAGTGTTCGGCCGTGCTACGATCTGCGCGGCCAGGCGGTTCACCGCTTCCTGCGCCGTGGCGTTCTCCGGGTTTAGCTCAACCAGGCGCTCGAAGCAGACCAGCGCGTCCGCACTCCGGCCGAGTTCCTCCAGTACGGTCCCGAGCAGTTCGTACGCGGGCGTAAAAGCCGGGTGGCGCTCCATCCCCCGGCGCAGGATGCGCAGCGCTCGCTCCCGGTCGCCCGACTCGCGGTACGCATCCGCCAACTGTACAAACAGGCTTCCATCAGCATTGCCGATAAACTCGGCTTCCATCGACTCCATCCGTGACGCACCGGCGGACATACGCGCATTCCGTTCAGGGAAAAGGGACCAATCAATGCGCAATCCACTGTTGCGCTGTCAACAGCGGCGCGCGGGCGCTGGACACCGGGTGTCGTCAACTGCCCGACTGCTTCGTGGGCGAGGCGCGCCTGTCCGGAGTCTCGCGGGGTTCAGTCAGGCGGGGGTCGGGGGCGGGGGCGGTTCCGCGGGCGCGGGCGCGGGCGCGGGCGCGGGCGCGGACTGCGGGCTGCGGGCTGCGGGCTGCGGGCTGCGGGAGCGGAACGCCGGGTGCGGGTTCGTGTCGGTCGCGTCCAGTGCCCGGACGTGGATCGGGAACGGACGGATTGTGCATTTGACGTCGATCTGATCGGCCGCCAATCGCCCAGGGGCGAACCAGGAGCTGGCAATCGTGCGATTCGCGCTATTCTGGTTCCGGCGAACTTCCCACGCACGGCCGTTTTCCGGACGCTTGGGTGATTGTGCGGTCCTGAACGGCTGAATCGCGCAATCCTCATGGGACTGTCGAGGAGCGTGGGATGTTCGTCCGACTGGAACGGGTGAATCGTCCACCCGCGGAAGACAGCGCAGCGGCTGGGAAGTTGGATGGAGCGCAAACGCGTGAAGCGCCCCGCTGCGAATTGCGCCCGCAGCCCGCGCCCGCGCCCGCAGCCCGCGCCCCGCGCCCGCGCCCGTGGAACCGCCTCGGTAAGGGCCGCGCGCCCCCCCGGACAGGCGCGACTCGCCCAACCAACCACCACGCCCGGACGCCCAAACCGAGATCGTTGATTTACGACCGGGGCGCGAAAACATTGTGAGCGCGTCCCACGGTCTTCCACAAAATGAAATCAGCGGTTCATGGCTGCTGCCGCGCCACCCCGGCGCGTTGGTGACTCCTTCTTGCCTGGAGTTGCGATATGTGGTGTTTCCCTCGATCGGACGGTGCTCGTCCCTTTTTCGCGCGCTGCGGTCTGCTGGCGCTCGCGGTGCTGTTCACGCCCGTACCTTTGCACGGTCAGAATACGGGCACGATCAGCGGGCGAGTGCTGACGGAAGCGCAGCAACCGGTGGTTGGTGCGCAGGTCCACCTGGTCGGTACCGGGCTGGGCACGCTCTCGAACGCGGACGGACGGTATACGATCGTGAACGTGCCGGCAGGCACGTACCGGTTGCGCAGCGAACGGATCGGCAGCAGAGCGGTGGAGGTGGCGATCACGCTGCAGGCCGGGCAGATGCTGACGCAGAACTTCGAGATGCGGGACGAAGTGCTGGGGCTGGACGAAATCGTGGTGACCGGCACGGCGGGCGCCGCACGACGTCGGGAAGTCGGGAATGCGGTGGCGCAGATCAGCCTGGATCGCGTGCAGCAACCGCCCACCAGCATCGACGGGTTACTGCAGGGTCGCGCGGTCGGACTGACAGTCCTTCCGGCCTCGGCGATGGCGGGGGGCGGCGCGATGATCCGCATGCGCGGCAATGTCAGTGTCAGCCAGAGCAATCAGCCGCTGATCTACATCGATGGGATTCGCGTGCGCAGCGATGCGTATGCGCGCAACGTGCCGCCGACCGGATCGGACCTGCGCAGCGGCAACGATGTGGCGAGTCCGCTGAACGACATCAATCCGGCGGACATCGAACGCATCGAGATGATCAAGGGTGCCGCTGCGGCGACATTGTACGGGACCGAAGCGGCCGCGGGCGTGATCCAGATCTTCACGAGATCGGGGCACACGGGGCGACCGCAGTGGACGATGCAGATTGACCAGGGCATCGCACACTCGCTGAAGTTCGGGCCGGATCCGAGCCGCGCGCCGCCGAGCGACACCGTTCCGCAACTGTATCGCGACAGTTTCCCCGGCCGATTCGATGGGCTGCCTGAGCGCGGCGTTTCACGTGCCGGCGGCAGTTCGAGCTACCTGTTCATCGATCCGTGGCTGCGCGATGCGCATCGGCAGAAGTACTCGCTATCGGTTTCGGGTGGCGGCGAATCGCTGCGCTACTTCGTATCCGGCATGATGGGCGACGACGATGGCGTGCTGCCCAACGACAACGAAACGAAGTACGCGGTGCGCGGCAACTTCAGCTTCTCTCCGCTCTCCAATCTTCTCCTCACCTGGAACACATCGTACACGAAGGATCGCATTGCGAATACGGCTGCGGGAAACAACGCGCACGGGCTCACGCTCAACGCATTTCGCAGGGATCGCAACTATGCATCGAACGACCGGCCGGAAGTGGTCGAGCGCATGCTCGATCAGGAGATCAACAGCGACGTCGACCATCTTGTGACCGGCGGAACGGTATCGTGGAGTCCGGTTGCGAATTTCACGAACAAGTTTACGGTCGGCCTCGACATGGCCCAGATCGAAAATCGCAATCTGCGGCCCTTCGGATTCGTCTCGCTGCCGACCGGCCTGGTTTCGAGTCGTCGACACCAGTACCAGACGCTGACGTTCGACTATGTCGGCAACCTCTCCTTCGCGCTGGGTGGCGATCTGCGTTCGACGCTGTCGTGGGGTGGACAGAGTGTTGCGGAAGATGTTCGTGAGACATCGGCCCAGGGCGAGAACTTCCCGGGACCGGGCAAGCCGGTGGTATCGAGCGGCGGAACTACGCTCGGGTTCGAAGAACGGCGACGCGTCGTCAACGCGGGTGTGTTCGCGCAGAACCTGTTCGACTTCAGGGATCGCTATTTCCTGACGCTCGGCCTGCGCGTCGACGGTAACAGTGCATTCGGCGAAGACTTCGGACTGCAGCTCTACCCAAAGGCGAGCTTCTCGTGGGTGATTTCGGAGGAGAACTTCTTCCCGGCAACGCTTGGATCCCTGAAACTTCGCGCGGCACTCGGACAGGCGGGTCGTGCGCCCGGCGCATTCGACGCGGTGCGTACGTGGGAACCGGTCGGCTGGGGTGGCCAGCCCGCGTTCTATCCCCGCAACGTCGGCAACAAGGACCTCGGCCCGGAACGCACGACCGAACTCGAGGCGGGATTCGACGGCTCCTTCCTCGATAACCGGCTCACGACCGAAGTCAGCTTCTATGCGCGCAGGACCGATCGCGCGCTGTTCAACGTGCGGCAGGTCCCGACCCTCGGCTTCCTGAATTCACAATTGCAGAATGTCGGCGAGATGAAGAGCAGCGGAATCGAAGCCGCAGTCGATGCGACGCTTATCCGTGGTGAGAATTTCGACTGGTCGATCGGCGGATCGGTGTTCACGAACTCGAGCGAAATCGTATCGCTGGGCGGCGCGGCCGACTTCTCGATCGGCAACTTCGGCTGGATCATGAAAGGGGAACAGATCCCGATGATCCGCACCGATTTCTGCGTCGCGAATCCGAACGAACGCGCTGAACCGGTCATCAAAACCAACTCGGTCGAACCCGGAGCGCCGAACTACGACAGTTGCGTACACGGGCCGAATCTGCCCACACATACGTTCGGCGTAAACACATCGGTCGGGCTGCCGTACGGCATCCGCGTCAATGCGCGTGGCGAATACATGGGCGGACACTACATGTACGACGGTGCCGCCTACAACGCCGTGGTTCGCTCGGTGCGCTGGCCCGGCTGCTACGATTTCTACACGCTGCAGGAAACCGGACGTGCAGAGGAAGCGACTGCGATGGATCGTGCACGCTGTACGGTCTCGCTCACGCGCGCGGATTACTTCATCTACCCGGCCGACTACTTCAAATTGCGCGAAGTCTCCGTCAGCATTCCGGTTCCCGCGCGCTACATCCCCGGCTCGACCGGTGCGCGCTTCACGATCTCCGGACAGAACTTCTGGAAGTGGGTGAACAAGGATTTCCCGGTGTTCGACCCGGAAACGGGCAACAACGATGGCTACACGGTCTCACGCGTGCGCTCGATCCTCGAGCACGTGCCTCCGCCGGCGATCTACACCGCGTCACTGCGGATCACATTCTGAGGAGGCGACCATGTCCGGCACAACACTTCATCTGCGGGAGATCCCGATGCGTGCTCGATGCGTGAAATCGATCGGCCTCATGGTCGCACTGCTCCTCGCGGCATGCGATACCAGCGTGAGCAATCCGGGGCCGGTCGAAGACGAATTCCTCTCTGACCCGGGTGCCCAGACCGCGCTCGTCAACGGAGCGGGGCGTGCACTCGCAACCGGCATCAACTGGATCGGCTACACGGGCGCGGCGGTCGCGCGCGAGATCCACCCGGCAGGATCAACCGGCAGCTTCGGGATCACGAATCGCTGGCAGAACGGCGAACTCAACGCCGACGATGGCGATCTCAACGATCACTGGGAACTCGCGCAACGCGCACGCTGGGTCGCCGAGGAAACCGTGCGTCGCATCGAGGACGCGGGCGCCCGCACCGACAACCTCAAACAGCAGGCGTACCTCTGGGCCGGCTTCGCCAATCGCGTCCTGGGCGAGAACATGTGCGAAGCTGTAATCGACGGCGGCGCTGCCGAACCCAACAACGTGTTCTTCCAGCGCGCGGAGGAACACTTCACAAAAGCGATCGCCGTGCAGTCCGGCACGATGGCGACTGCCGCTTACGCAGGTCGCGCGTCCGCACGCATGTACCTCGGCAAATGGAACGAAGCCGTGACCGATGCCGCACAGGTGCCGACCGCCTTCGTCTACAATCTCCCGTACTACAACATCGGCGAAGATGCCCAGCGCAACCGCATCTTCTTTTCGATCGGCAACACGCCGTACCGTGCCCACACACAGTGGAACACGTGGTACGACGAGTATCGAAAGGCGAGCAACGATCCGCGCGTCCCCATCACGATCACCACGATGCAGGGCGACGCCGCCATCGAATGCTGCGGTCGCGTGCCGTTCTGGCCGCAGGCGAAACACAACTCTTCCGCCGCGCCAATCCGCCTCGCCAGCGGCCGGGAGATGCGCCTGATCGAAGCCGAAGCCCTGCTCCGCACCGGCGATGTCGGTGGTGCTGTCGATCGAATTAACCAGGCTCGCACACAGGCCGTCGCAACCCCCATCACCGCGAGCAACCTCAACGAAGCATGGACGCTGCTCAAGCGCGAGCGCGGCATCGAACTTTGGCTGGAGGCGAGGCGGCTGGGAGATCTGCGTCGATGGAAAGACGCAAACACGCCGGGCACGCTGCATGAGCTCGAGAGCGTCGGCGCCGCCTCGCACCTGGTCAGGCAGGACCTGTGTTTCCCGATATCACGGTCGGAACGCGATACGAATCCCAACCTGCGGTGATGCAGAGTTAACGGCGAGGCGTTGTTTCACGCGGAGTTCGCGGAGGGCTGCTCAGGGCTGCTCAGGGCTGCTCAGGGGACGGTGACGGCGACGGCGACAACGGCTTGCGGGGCGGTGCTGCACCGCAACGTTCAACTTCCCACGCGCCGCGCGGTTTCGAGCGCGTGGGGAGTAGTGCGGTCCTGAGCCGACCAATCGCACAAAGGCCGAGCCGGCCGCGCCGCGCCTGGGGAATCGATCCGGTACGGGCGGCATAACTTCTCAGACGCGAAGATTTGCGCGGCCGCTGGGAAGTTCGACCGGGACGGCCCCTCGCCCGCGCCGCGCACGCACCACGGCGTGCTGTGCGACGCGTTCGGTACGACCGGACAGCACCGCAACCAGTCGACTGCTCCTCCACCGCAACCGCCTCCAGAAGTGACGCCGAAAACGCCTCCGGAAGTGCCGCCGAAAGCGCCTCCGGAAGTGCCGCGAAAACGCCTCCGGAAGTGCCGCGAAAACGCCTCCGGAAGTGCGGGTTCTACCAGCGCGGGATTCGAACGGGGATGCGCGCCTCGCTGCCGCCTCCGCCGCCATTATCCGGGCCGGTGATTTCGGGCTCGCCCCGGAATGCCTGGTATGTGACGAATGCGCCTGCCACCAGGCCGAGCGCGACCAGTCCCCATGTGCGGGTACGATCGAGGCGACGCAGTTCCATTTCCAGCACACTGGTGCGCGGCAGGCTGACGCGCTGGCTGAGCGTCTGTCCCGTTCCGGGCCGCAACACGCTGGGGACCTGCACCAGGAAGGCATCGCTGTCTGATTCGAGCAGGACGCCGTAAAGCAGGCGCGCGTCGGTGGTTCCGATAAGGGGTTCGAGGCGCTCGGCGTCAGTCGCTGCGACGCGCGCACGAATGCTGGTCCCGGGCTGCACAGCCGCGGGTTCGACGGCGGTGTAACGATAACAGCCGGCCAGGAGAGGAAAGAGCAGAAGCCACACACAGCGGAATCGCATACGGTCCCCGTACTGGTTGCGAGAGGACGAATTGCAGGGTTCCCGAAAATCGTTCCGGACGCGCGAGCGACGCAACGCTGTTGTACGGGCGAAGGCGTGGACCGTCGAACCAGAACCGCGGCCGGGAACGGGTACGTTGCCAACGGCAACTGCCGGGAACGGGTACGTGTACGGGAACGGGTACGGGCGCGTAACACGACCACGGGCGTGGGCATGGGCACGGTCACGGGCACGGAGGTGAGGGAGGGGGCGGTCGATGTTAAACGCCACCGGAACCGCCGTCGGGCACCGCGACCGGCCGCGGTTCCCGGTTCACGCCACCGGCACCGGTATCGCCTCCGCCACCGCAACCGCAACCGCAACCGCAACCGCAACCGGCAACACGGCACAACAAACAAACGCCCCCGGAGCCAAAGCGGCTGCGGGGGCGTTTTGTCGACGCAGGGATTGTATCAGCTCATCAAGCCGGACGGCACATCCGCGCCTGTGCGCTTGTTGAGCGGCACGTACTGGCGTTCATCGGCGCCGACGTAGATCTGGCGCGGGCGTGCGATCCTCTGGTCCGGGTCCTCCATCATCTCGTTCCACTGCGCGAGCCAGCCTGCGGTGCGCGGGATGGCGAACAGCACCGGGAACATCTCGACGGGGAAGCGCATCGCCTGGTAGATGATGCCCGAGTAGAAGTCGACGTTCGGGTACAGCTTGCGGCTGACGAAGTAGTCGTCTTCGAGGCTGATGCGCTCGAGTTCGGTGGCGATGTCGAGGAGCGGGTTCTTGCCGGTGACCTCGAACACTTCGTTGGCCATCTTGCGCAGGATCTTGGCGCGCGGGTCGTAGTTCTTGTAGACGCGGTGGCCGAAGCCCATCAGGCGCATCTCGCCGGCCTTCACGCGCTTGATGTAATCCGGGATGCGATCCTTGCTGCCGATCTCCTGGAGCATGCGCAGCACCTGCTCGTTGGCGCCGCCGTGGAGCGGGCCGTAAAGCGCTGCGGCCGCGCCGGCGAGCGACACGTACGGGTCGGCGTGCGAACTGCCGATGCCGCGCATGACGCTGGTCGAGCAGTTCTGCTCGTGGTCGGCGTGCAGGATAAACAGCACGTCGAGGGCACGCTCGAGCACCGGATTCGGCTTGTACTTCGGCTCGCTGATCCGGTACATCATGTTGAGGAAGTTGCCCGCGTAGCTGAGGTCGTTGTCCGGGTAGGCGTAGGGCAGTCCGATGCTGTGCCGGTAGGCGAACGCGGCGATGGTCGGCACCTTCGCGATCAGCCGGTGAATCTGCGCCATCCGGATTTCGGAATCCGTGACGTTGCGGCTCGCGGGGTAGAACGTCGAGAGGGCGGCGACCATGCTCACGAGGATGCCCATCGGATGCGCATCGTGATGGAAACCGTCCATCAGCTTCTTCAGGTTCTCGTGCAGGAACGTGTGGTGGGTGATGTGATACTCCCACTGTTCCATCTGCTGTTCGTTGGGAAGTTCACCGCAGAGCAGCAGGAACGCGACCTCAAGGAAGTTGCTCTTTTCGGCGAGCTCTTCGATCGGATAACCGCGGTAGCGAAGGATGCCCTTGTCGCCGTCGATGTAGGTGATCGCGCTGCGACACGAGGCGGTGTTCATGAAGGCGGGGTCGTAGGAGAGCAGTCCGAAGTCCTCGTCCGACGACTTGATCTTCCGCAGCTCCGTTCCGCGGATGTATGCCCCGTCATCACGATAGATGCCGTAGGAAATCGGCATCTCGTACTCTTTGTCCGTACGATTGTCTTTAATGGTCAGCGATTCCTGCGCCACGCGTACCCTCCGAATGTCTCGATTGCAAGAGGGGTAAAAGTGTGCTGTGAGGGCGAGCTTGTCGAGGGCCGGGCGCGACCGAAGTTGGCCGCGCGTCACGTTCCCTGCGGCGCCCGTCCCGGCGTCGGCCTGCGACACACTCTCGGCCCGCGGCAAACCGGCGGCCCGGGCGCTATGTTCCTGTCATGGCAAGAACTCCTTCGACGATGCTCCCGCTCGGAACACCCGCGCCGGACTTCGCGCTTCCGGATACCGAGGGCCGCATTGTGCGGCGCGACGATTTCCACGGCGCCACGGCGCTGCTGGTCCTCTTCATCTGCAATCACTGCCCGTACGTGAAACACGTGCGGGAAAAGTTAGCCGCGCTCGGGCACGATTACATGCCGCGCGGGGTTGCTATCGTGGCCATCAATTCGAACGATCCCGCGCAGTATCCGGACGACTCCCCGGAGGCGATGCGGGTGGAGAAGCAGCAGGCCGGCTATCCATTCCCGTACCTGTTCGATGAGAGTCAGGACGTAGCCCGGGCCTACCAGGCGGCGTGCACCCCGGACATCTACCTCTTCGATGCGCAGCAGAAGCTGGTCTATCGCGGCCAGCTCGACGACAGCCGGCCATTCAATGAACGCCCCGTGACGGGTGCGGACCTGCGCGCCGCGCTCGACGCGGTGCTGGAGGGGCGACCGGTCCCGGAGGACCAGCGCCCCAGTCTCGGCTGCAACATCAAGTGGCGCGAATAGCCTGTCTGGTCAGGTCGGAGTACCGCCGTAGATCGGCAGCACGTCGCCCGTGATGTAGCTCGAATCCGACGCGGCGGCGAGGAACACGTAGGCGGGTGCAATCTCCTCGGGCTGCGCAGGACGACCGACCGGCGTGCTCTTCCCGAAGTTCTTTACCTCCTCCGCCTCCGAGTCGGCCGGATTGAGCGGGGTCCAGACCGGCCCGGGCGCAACCGCGTTGACGCGAATCCCGCGATCGATGATCTGCTGCGAAAGCGACTTCGTGAAGGCGTGAATCGCACCCTTCGTCGACGAGTAGTCGAGCAGATCCTTCTGGCCCTGGTTGCCCGTGATCGAGCCCGTGTTGATGATCGCCGCCCCGTTCTTCAGGTGGCGGAGTGCTGCACGGGCCATGAAGAAGTAGCCGAAGATGTTGGTGCGGAAGGTCGCCTCGAGCTGTCGATCCGTGATGTCCTCGATCGAGAGTTCGCTTTCCTGGAACGCGGCGTTGTTGACCAGAATATCCAGCCTGCCGAATTCCGAAACGACGTGTTCGACGGCCGCATCGCAGAACGACGAATCGCCCACATCTCCCGGGATCAGGAGGCAGCGGCGGCCTTCCGCCTCGACCGCACGTCTGGTTTCCTCGGCGTCCTCGTCTTCGTCGAGATACACGATGGCGACGTCCGCACCTTCGCGCGCGTACAACACGGCCACGGCCCGCCCGATCCCGGAATCGCCGCCCGTCACCAGCGCGGCGAGTCCCTCGAGTTTGCCGGATCCCCGGTAGGTCGGCGCCTTGTACTCCGGCCGAACCTCGAGATCCTTCTCGAGCCCGGGCTTGGCCAGGTGCTGCTCCGGCATCGGCGGCTCCGGAAGGTTGCGGTCCGGCGGCTGCACCACCTTCTGTTGCCCCTGCTGTTTTTTCTGCGCCTCCATCCGCTTGCGACGCAGCGCCTCCGCCTCCCGCTGAATCGCACGGAACTCCTCGCCTCTTGCCTTCGCCTGCTCCGCGTGCGATTTCAGCCAGCCTGCTCGTGTGCCCTTGTCACCTGCCATCGTCCGACTCCCGTTTCCGTGAATTGCGCCGTGACGAGCGGGCAGATTCCGGGCCAGTCGCCGACGTCTTTGAAGCGCGTCGCGGTCGCTCCGGAAGCGGCCTGTCAATCTTGACGTGAGGTCGGATCAGTCTTAGTTGTACGGAACCATTAAGAAATCGTAAATGTCGAATACAATTCTCATCGTTGATGAAGACGTCGCGAAGATCGTCGAAATGGAAGCCGCGCTGCGACGCGGCGGCCATTCGGAGGTCTTCCCCGTTCATGACGCGCGGCTCGCACTGCCGGCGTTTCAGCAGCATCGCCCCGACCTCGTCATCCTCGATCTCGACACCAGGCATCTCGATGGGTTCACCGTAATCCAGCAACTGATCAGTCGCGCGAAGGAGGGTGAGTACCTGCCGATCCTGGTGACGGCTGCCGCGCTGAGTGCAGAAGCGCGCCGGCTCGCAATCGAGCTGGGCGCAAAGGATTTCCTGCCACAGCCGTTTGACGGACGCGAGCTGGTCCTGCGTGCGCGCAACCTGCTCCAGGTGCGCGACGTCTACCTGCAAGTGGAGACACGGGTCAGAGCACGGACCGAGCAACTGGCCCGCGCGGAGGTCGAGATTGCCAAGCGACTCGCATTCGCGGCCGAACTGCGCGACTACCCCGATGGCGCGCACCCTTCGCGGGTCGGCAGGATGTGTGGCGCGATCGCGACCGAACTCGGGTTGCCCCGGGACCAGGTTGAACTGATCCGCCTGGCCGCGCCACTTCACGATATCGGCAAGCTGTGTCTGCCCGACGCGATTCTGCTCAAACCCGGCGCACTCACCGAGGCGGAATTCGCGGTTGTGAAGACGCACACCACGCAAGGCGCGAAGATGCTGACCGGCACGACCTCGGAAATCCTGCAGGCGGCCGAAGAGATCGCGCTCTACCACCACGAGTCGTGGGACGGCAACGGTTACACACCCGGGCTCGCCGGCGAGGCGATCCCCATCGCGGGTCGCATCGTCTCCGTTGCCGATGTGTTCGATGCGTTGCTGCACAAGCGAGCCTACAAGCCCGAGTGGCCGCCCGCAGAAGCAATTCGCTATATCGTGTCGCAGAGTGGCCGGAAATTTGATCCCGCCGTGGTCGAGGCGTTCGAGCGAATCGCGAGCGTCGAATATGCACAGACGACATCGGTCGAATGGGAAGACTTCATGTCCTCGGTGAGCGGCACCTTCGCGCAACTGGTGGCGCGCGCAACCGCCGAATAGATCGCCGCGAACACGCAGCCGGCGCGGATCCTACGTCCGCACCGCCGCGGTCACGGCGGTGCACGCCGCCGATGCCACTGCATTGCCACGCCGCAGAGGTTACCGCAACGCCACTCCGCAGAGGTTACGGCAACGCCACGCCGCAGAGGTTACCGCAATGCCACTCCGCAAAGGTCACCGCGATCCCCCGCGTGGCAGAGGTGAATCGCAATGTCTGCAGAACCGCTGACTGATACCCCTGCGCGCGCGCTGCTCTATGGTGCGACCGGGTACACGGGTCGTCTGATCACGCGCTTCGCGTCGAACTTCGGGATCCAGCCGATCCTCGCCGGGCGCGACGCGCAGCGCACACGCGCAATCGCCGAGCAGTACGGATTCGAATCCCGCAGCTTTGCGCTCGACGACCCGTCGGACATTCGCAAATCGCTCGACGGTGTGCGTGTGGTGCTGAACTGCGCCGGGCCGTTTTCGAGAACCGCACCGCCGTTGGTCGACGCGTGCATTGGGCGTGGCGTGCACTACATCGACATCACTGGCGAGATCGATGTGTTCGAAGCGCTTGCCGCCCGCGATGCCGAAGCGCGCGAGGCAGGGGTGCTGCTGCTGCCGGGGGCGGGTTTCGATGTTGTGCCATCCGACTGCCTCGCGGCATGGCTGAAACAGCGCCTGCCTTCGGCAACCAGGTTGATGCTTGGAATCGTCGGCAGCGGTGGGCTGTCGCGCGGTACACTGTCGACGATGATCGAGCAATTGGATCGCGCGGGGCGTGTACGCCGCGATGGTCGCATCATCGATGTGCCCGCTGCATGGAGAACCCGCAACATCGATTTTGGCCGCGGCACTCGCCCCGCCGTGACCATCCCATGGGGCGATGTGTCGACCGCATTCCACTCGACCGGCATTCCGAATATCGAGGTCTACGCGGCCGCGTCATCCACGCAGATACGCCTCATGAAACTCGCCGCACATTTCCACTTTGTTACCCGGCAGCGCTGGTTCAAACGACTCGCACAGCGGATCGTGCGCGCACGCGTGTACGGCCCCGGCGAGGCCGATTTCGCGCACGGATCGTCCGCGGTCTGGGGAAGAGTCGAAGACGATGCCGGCAACAGCGCAGAAGCGCGCATCGAAGGGCCGGAAGGCTACTGGCTGACCGCGCACACTGCGCTGCTGATCCTGCGGCGGGTGCTCGCCGGCGATTTCCAGCCGGGCTTCAAAACGCCGAGCCTGCTGTACGGGCCCGACCTCGTGCTCGAAGTGCCGGGCACGCGGAGGGTGGACCTGTGATCGCGGGCGCGGCCGGCCCCCCCAACCGCACCGTCGTGGTCCTACCGTTTCCGTTTTCCGAGCAGTGCGCCCATCAATCCCCGCGTGATGGCGCCGGCTACGGTTCGCGCCATCGGTGATTTTACGATCACTTCGAGTGCGCTGTCCGGTTCGCGTGTGCGACTGCTGCGGCGTTGCGGCGTATACCCGACCGGCGCCTGACGTTCGAGTTCGGCGCGCTGCGCGGCGGCCTGCTGCGCTTTTGCTGCCAGCATCTCGCGTGCACTCTCGCGATCGAGCGGAGTGGCGTACTTGCGGACCTGCGCGGAGTTGTTGGTACGACGCGTGAACTCGTCGTCGGGCATCGGGCCCATCAGCGAGCGCGGCGGCACCAGGTGCACGGCAAAGGTCGGACTGGGTGTACCCTTCGACGTGAGCGTGGTGACCAGAGCCTCGCCGATCCCGAGCGACTGCAAGGTCTGCGGCACATCGTACCAGTCGGTTTTCGGGAACGTGCGTGCGGCGGCGCGCAATGCCTTCTCGTCGTCGGGGGTAAACGCGCGCAGTGCATGCTGCACCCGGTTGCCGAGCTGGCTCAGGATGTCGGCCGGGATGTCGCGCGGATTCTGGGTGATGAAGAACACGCCGACACCCTTCGAGCGGATCAGCCGAACAACCTGCTCGACCTGATCCCGGAGCGCCTTGCTCGCGCCCTCGAACAGCAGGTGCGCTTCGTCGAAGAAGAAGACGAGTTTCGGCTTGTCGAGATCGCCGACTTCGGGCAGGTCGTTGTACAACTGCGCGAGCATCCAGAGCAGGAACGTGCTGAACAGCGCCGGCTTGTCCTGCACGTCGCGCAGTTCGAGCACGGTCACCAGGCCACGCCCATCGCGCTCAATCTGGAAAAGATCGTCGAGATCGAATTCCGGCTCGCCGAAGAAATTCTCCGCACCCTGCGCTTCGAGTTCGACGATCTTCCGCAGAATCACCGACACCGATTGCTTTGAAATGCCGCCATAGGCCGAAAGTGCATCGGCGCCATCGGTTGTCAGGTACTGCAGCACCGCACGCAGGTCGGAGAAGTCGAGCAGCAGCAGCCCGTGGTCGTCGCAGTAGCGGAACACGAGCGTGAGCACACTCGTCTGCGTGTCGTTCAGCCCCAGTACCTTCGAGAGTAGCAGCGGGCCGAAGGAGGAAACCGTCGCGCGAAGCTGCGCGCCGAGTTTGCCGGTGAGGCTCAGGAATTCGACGGGAAATGCAGAGGCGCTCCAGTCGTATCCGGTGTGTTGCGCGCGTTCGTCGATGCGCGGGTGTGCGGCGCCGGCACTGCCAACCCCGGACAGGTCGCCCTTCACATCGGCGAGGAAAACGGGCACGCCCAGGGATGAGAGCTGCTCCGCGATCAATTGCAGCGTCTTGGTTTTGCCGGTACCGGTCGCGCCGGCGATCAGCCCGTGCCGGTTCAGCATGCTCGCCGGCAGTGTGGCGAGCGGTTCTGCGTGGATGGCGCCCTCGTGCGTGATCGCGCCGAGGACGACCCGTTCCCCGGCCGAGGGAAATGCGGCCCGCGCCGCGTCGATCAACTTCGGTTCCAAAACTCTCTCCATTTCGTCAGGAACGCAGATCATTGTCTCCCCGTCCCAGGAACCGGTCAAGTTCGGCGGCGATCCTGATTGCTCCTGGTTCTTCGAGGTTGTCGGAGGCCCGACGCTGCCGACCTTCATCTGTGTACGCACGGTTCGGCTCCGTGAACACTGCGTGCTATATGGCGTCGCCGGTTACGTGGATCAGGAACACCGGGTCAGGAAGTGGCGGGGACCCGGGCAAAGGCATGGAATCTGCCCATTTTGTTGTGGGATCAACAGATATGCCGGATACCGACAGGAGGCGCCTTGGCCGAGCATCGCGAGAACCGGAAAGAATCCCGACGCACCGATTCGCCAACCCAGTCGCGCGCGAGCGGACGTAATCCATCCGGGCGCAAGGGCGGAGTCACGGACACGTTGCGGAAACACCCTCGGCGGGTGGCCTGGGGACTTGCCGCTACCGGACTCGGAGCCGTCGGCGCCGGAGTCGCGGGCGCAGGGGCGGCTGCCCCGGCCGAGATAGGCGAACTTGCCGCCGCCGCAACTCGCCCACCTGAGGAGTTTCAGGTCCAGTCGAACTGGGACATCGAGCAGACGAAGAACGACAAAGTCGACTTCTTCATCGAGTTCCTGATGGGCAAGAATCGCGACAAGACACAGCTCTGGCTCGAGCGGCTCGGCAAATACGGGCCGATGATCCAGCAGAAGCTGGCCGAACGCGGGATGCCGCAGGACCTGCTCTGGCTCGCTACCATCGAGAGCGGACTCGATCCGAACGCGTATTCGAAGGCCGACGCCGCAGGCATGTGGCAGTTCATCGAGGAGACCGGCCGCCGGCACGGCCTCGAGGTCTCCGATTATGTCGACGAGCGGCGCGACCCCGTCGCTGCGACGGATGCGGCCCTCGACTACCTCAAGATGATGAACGACCGCTTCGGTGGAAGCTGGTACCTTACCGCGGCCGGCTACAACACCGGAGAGAATCGCGTCGAACGCATCGTCAACGAACGCGCCGGCGGACGCTTCGGCGAGGAGTCCGTGTACTGGGACATCTCGCGATTCCTGCCATCGGAGACCCGCGACTACGTTCCGGTCATGCTGGCCATGGGACACATCGGCAAGAATCCCGAGCAGTACGGCTTCACCAACATCGAGCGCCAGCAGCCCCTCGCCTACGACGAAGTCCAGGTCCCCGCTGGCGTCAAGCTCGCCGACGTCGCCGCAGCCGCCGGCGTAGACGCCGACGAGGTCTACGACCTCAACCCGCACCTCGTGAAGAAGCAGACCCCGCCCGACCGCGAGTGGACCGTCCGTCTCCCGATTGACACCGGCGACCGCTTCGAGGCGAACTTCGACGCGCGAGGACTGGCCTGATTCTCTGCGGGGCTGCCCGGCAGCGTTCTCCCCGATCGCCCGGGTCGAACGGCCGGGCAGTTTTGCGCCCCGGCAAACTGGAACGGCAACTACCGGGCGGCGGGCACGTTGACGGGAACGGGTACGGTCGCGTAACACGACCACGGGTACGCACAGGGGAACGGGCACGGGCACGTGCGGTATCGAGCATCTTCAGCAAGGCTCCGTCCGATTCACCGTGGTCGTGTGCTCCGTCCAATTTCCCAACCGCCGCGTTTTGAAACGCGTCTGGGAGCTAGTGCGGCTCTGAACGGCTCAATCGCCCAAACCTCGCGGCGGCAGCGTCGCGCTTGGGAGATTGGCCCGGTATAGCCCGTACAATCCCCCAATCCCGCGATCCGACGCAGCGGCTGGGAAGTTGGACGGGCCAAACTCGCCGCCAAGCGCCGAACCCTTGCCGTCGCGGCCTACCCGCCAGCGGCATCGGCTGCTCGAGGTCCCACGCCCACGCCCGCGCGCTTGAACCATCCCCGCCCTCGGCCTGTTGCCATGGCTCCGGTGCCGTCACCCCCTTGTCCCCGTCCCCGTCCTCGACCTGTGTTGCATGGCTCCAATATCCCCACGCCCGAGCCCTTAGCCATCGCCTCTAGCGAAATGCGCCTTGACAGCGGGGCGGGCGGCAATCACCTTCCTGAGAATGATTCTCAACCGCAACTCCGGGACTGCCATGTCTGACTCTACTTTTTCCCGCACGATTCGCCGCGGCCTTGGGCTGGCCGTGCTGGTGCTGGCCGCAGCCGTACCTGCGCTGCAGGCGCAGGAGAAGGTCGTCACCGTTTACTCGTCACGCTCGCATTACGGGGCCGAGTCGGTGTTCACCGACTTCACGAAGGCGACCGGCATCGAGGTGAAGTTCTTCAACGGCAACGCGAACGAGGTGCTGGAGCGCCTGAAGGCGGAGGGGAGCCGGACGAACGCGGACGTGTTCCTGACGGTGGACGTGGGGAACCTGTGGTATGCGAGCAACCAGGGGCTGCTGCAGCCGGTGCAGTCGGCGACGCTGGAGAAGGTGGTGCCGGCGTACCTGCGCGATCCGCAGAAGGAGTGGTTCGGGATCGCGATGCGCGCGCGTACGATCGCGTACAGCAAGGAGCGGGTGAAGCCGTCGGAGCTGACGGGGTATGCGTCGCTGGCGGAGCCGAAGTGGAAGGGTCGTCTGTGCCTGCGCACGTCGAGCTCGGTCTACAACCAGTCGCTGCTGGCGGCGCTGATAGCGCTGCACGGCGAGGCGGAGACGGAGAAGATGGTGCGCGGCTGGGTTGCGAATCAGCCGAAGTACTTCAACAACGACACGCAACTGCTGGAGGCGATTGCGGCCGGGCAGTGTGATGTCGGGATCGTGAACCACTACTACCTGGGGCGTCTGCTGCAGCAGAAGCCGAATCTGCCGGTCGGCCTGTTCTGGGCGGATCAGCAGGGTGCGGGCACGCACGTGAACATCTCGGGGATCGCGGTGGTCAAGAACGCGAAGCACCGCGACAACGCGATCAAGCTGATCGAGTACCTGCTGCAGCCGGAAGTGCAGTCGCAGTTGGTAGCGGAGAGCTACGAATTCCCGGCGAATCAGGCGGCGAAGCCGAACATGATTGTGGGGACGTTCGGGACGTTCAAGCCGCAGCGGCTCGGGGTCGAGATTGCGGGGCAGTATCAGGCTGCGGCCGTGAAGTTGGCGGACCGTGCCGGCTACCGCTGAGTCGAATCGATACACCCGGCAACCGCGCGCGAGTGCAGCGGTTGCCGTAAACCGTCCGGCGGGGCCGCGTGTGCGGCTGCGCCGGACCGCGTCATCGTGGCGTCGTCCGAATATCTGGATGGTGGCGGCGGCGCTGCTCGCGATCATCGTGGCGTTGCCGATCGTTGCGGTGATCATCAGCGTGTTCGAAGCCCGCGCCGACGTCTGGGTGCACCTCGCCGAAACCCGCCTGCTCGCGCTTTCCTGGAACACGATTCGACTGCTCGCCGGCGTGCTGGTGGGCGCGGGTGTGCTCGGCGTTGGCCTCGCATGGCTGGTTGCGGTGCATCGCTTTCCGGGGCGACGCTTTTTCCAGGTTGCACTCGTGCTGCCGATGGCGGTGCCGGCCTACGTGGTCGCGTTCGTGATGGTCGGGCTGCTCGACTTTGCGGGTCCGGTCCAGACCTGGCTGCGCGGCGTCTTCGGTCCGAATCTCTGGCTGCCTGAAATCCGCTCGTACGGCGGCGTCGTGATCGCGATGTCGCTGGTCTTCTATCCGTATGTATTCCTGCTCGCGCGAGCGGCGTTTGCGGAGCGCGGCGCATCGATGGTCGAAGCGGCGCGCAGTCTCGGGCGAGGCCCTGGCGCGGCGTTCTGGCGATTGGCGCTGCCGATCGCGCGTCCCGCAATCGCCGGCGGCCTCGGTCTGGTCGCGATGGAGACACTCGGCGATTTCGGCACGGTCAGCATCTTCAACTACGACACGTTCACGACCGCGGTGTACCGTGTCTGGTTCGGGATGTTCGACCGCGTTGCGGCAGGGCAGATCGCGATCGCGCTCATGTTGTTCGCGTTCCTGCTGATCGGTGGCGAACGACTCGCACGCGGGCGTGCACGCTACACCGTTCCCGATGTCGCGCGTTCGAGTCCGATCCCGCTTTCGCGCGGTCGCGCCTGGCTTGCGACGGCTGCGTGTACGCTCGTGGTGCTCATCGCATTCGTGGTTCCCGCGGCCGTGCTCGTGAAGTGGAGCATGCGCGCGTGGCAACTCGGGCACGTCGCGCAGACCTACCCGCAACTCGTGCGCAACACGGCGTTCATCGCGATGTTCGCCGCGGTGATTGCGAGCTTCTGTGCGCTGGTGCTCGCGTACGGCAGTCGCGTCAGCGATTCGCGCGCGCTGCGTGCGCTGCGACCGGCCGCGCTGCTCGGTTACGCCGTTCCCGGTTCGGTGATCGCGGTCGGTGTGCTGCTCGTGCTGACCTGGCTGGACAACGGGCTGAACAATGTGTTCAAGTCGCTGTTCGGCATCGAGCTGCCGATGCTGCTGATCGCGTCGGCGGGCGGTCTGCTTTTCGCCTACCTGATCCGCTTTCTCGCGGTACCGTTCCAGTCGGTGCAGGCGGGACTGGGACGAATTCCGAAGTCACTCGACGAGTCCGCGCGTTCCGTCGGTGCGAGCACCTCGCGTGTACTGACCCGGATTCATGCGCCGCTGCTGCGCGGTTCGCTTGCGACCGCGATGATCCTGATGATCGTCGAAGTGGTGAAGGAGATGCCGGTCACAATGCTGATCCGGCCGTTCGGTTTTGAAACGCTGGCCGTAGAAATCTGGCAGCGTACGAGCGATGGCATGTGGATCGAAGCCGCGCCGCCGTCGCTCACGATTCTGGCCTGCGGAACCGTGCTGGTTGCGCTGGTCACACGGATGCAGAAGTCATGAAGCTCAGAGACACACTTGGCCGGCGCGTCGCCGTGCAGGGCATTCACAAACGATTCGCCGGTGCCGGTCGCGCCGCGCTCGACGATGTTTCGCTCAGCGTAGCACCCGGCAGCATCTTCGCGCTGCTCGGTCCATCCGGCTCAGGCAAAACCACGCTGCTGCGCATCATCGCGGGGTTCGAAACGCCCGATGCGGGAACCGTCATCATCGGCGACCGTGTCGTGTGCGGGCCGAGTGCGCGGGTTGCGCCGGAGAAGCGCGGGATCGGCTTCGTCTTCCAGCACGCAGCGCTGTTCCCGCACCTGACCGTGCGCGAGAACATCCTGTTCGGGATGCACGGCTTCCCCAAGCCGACGCAGAAAGCCGCACTCGCACACGTGACCGAACTGTGCGCACTTCCCGCACTGCTCGACCGCTACCCGCACGAATTGTCCGGCGGTGAACAACAGCGTGCCGCGATGGCGCGTGCCATGGCGCGCGGCAACGGCGTCGTGCTGCTCGATGAACCGATGTCGAGCATCGATGCGAGTCTGCGCGCAGAGATGGGCGCGGAGTTGCGCACCATTCTGCGCGAGTCCGGCACCACCGCCATCCTCGTCACCCACGACCAGGCCGAAGCCCTCGCCTTCGCCGATGTGGTCGGCGTCATGCGCGAAGGGCGCATCGAACAAATCGATACGCCCCAGAACGTCTACGTCTCTCCCGTGAACCCCGCCGTCGGCAGTTTCCTCGGCGCGGCCAACTTCGTGCCCGCAACCCTTTCCGCCGACGAACTGCGCACCGAGATCGGCTGTTTCATCTGCGCACGTATGCAACCGATGGGCGAACGACTCGAGGTCATGCTGCGCCCGAATGAACTCGCGGTCGCGCGCGATGACGGCGGCAGCGCTTTCATCGATGACACGCGCTTCACCGGCGCAACCTGGCTCTACACCGTGCGACTCGCGTCCGGCAACATCGTTCGCTGCGAAATGCCCGCGCCCGGTCACGCCCCGATCGAGCCCGGCGCCCGCGTCCGCGTGTCCAGCTCCGTTTCCCGCCCGCTCGTATTCCCCGCGGATCGCGACTGAGCCGTGTCCGCAGGCGCGGACTCCACCCAGCGCCATGCCACACAGTCAGGTCGATGCAACCCCAGCCACGACTCCTGAGCGGTCCACTATCTTTGTTCCCGCCATTGCTCGAATGACGGATTTCTGACATCGTTTTAGGCTTTGTGGGAACCCTCATTCATTAAAACAATATTAAAATGCTGAAACGAAGCCCGATGCTGGGCGGCCGTGTCGCGTGCGTTGCTTTTGCCGTAGCGCTCCTGGGTGCGTGTTCGGAACGACCCGTCGCCTCACCCGCAGAACCGGAGGAGCCGGGGGTACCGGTACTCGTCGAAGCACAGGCGGCGCTGAACTGCACGGTGAGCGTGCGCAGCCGCACTGTGAGTTGTAGCACGCCAAAGCCGGAACTCCCGACGACCGGTAACGGTCTGCTGGTAGGCGGGCAGGGCGTTTTTGTTCAGCTTACCTCGGACAACATCACGTACGACGAAGGGACCGGCGCGTTCGAGTTCGATGTCGCGGTTCGGAACCTGATTGCGCAGGCGATGGGCACGTCGGACGGGGTGACCGCGACAGCGGAAGGGGTGCGGGTCGTCTTTGACCAGACGCCGCACGCTACCAGTGGCAGCGGGGATATCACGGTCACAGCGGATGGAACCGGGACGTTCACCGCGGCTGACCAGCCATACTTCCAGTACAGTGACGACAAGCTTGGCGCGGACGGCATCCTTTCGCCGAACGAGACGAGCAGTGCGAAGCGGTGGCAGTTCACGATTCCGAACACGGTTTCGACGTTCGGGTTCCGGGTTCTGGTGTCGACCGATGTTCGCTATCCCGAGGGCTACGTCCAGCTCAGCACTTCGGCGGACACGCTGCTGGCCGGCGCACAGACCGCCCTGACCGGGACGGTTGTGACCGCGGTCGGTACGCTGGTTGACGGGGCAACGATTGCCTGGGGCACTTCGGATCCGTCCGTCGCGACCGTGGATGCAAATGGTTCGATCACCGCGTTGGCGCCCGGTATTGCCACGATTACGGCGACGAGCGGGCCCCGAACGGGGAGCGCGAGCATTGCGGTCTGCCCGGACCTGGCGGTCGGCGAAGTCTACACGGCCGTGATGCCGGCCGCGGCTTCGCTGTGTCTGTCGGGCGGTGCAGCGGGCAACGCCGAATACACGTACATGCCGGTCAACCTGTCCGGTGCGAGTTCGCTCTCGCTGACCATCACCGCCACCGGCATTGCCCCGGTTACCGGTCCGCCAACCCCCAACATCGTCGACGGTCTGCCGATCGTGCTCGGTGAGCGGCAGACAACGGAATCCCAGCAGCCGACTGACAATGGCCTGCACCTCGCCGTGCTGGAGCGGGACCGGCGTGAAACCCGCCACCTGATGGGGAATCCGGCGGCCCGGATCGAATCGCAGGCGTTGCGCTCGCTCCGTCCTGACCTGGCGGTCGTGCCCGGCGAGGCTTCGGTTGGCGATCTGTGGAACCTCAACGTTGCCCAGGGCTGCAGCGGCACACCGGACACGCGCGTCGGTCGCGTGGTCTCGATCGGCGATCACATCATCATCGTCGAGGATACGACCAATCCGCCGGGCGGGTTCAGGACGGCGCAGTACGACAGCATCCGCCTGGAGTTCGATACGATCGCCTACCCGGTGAACGCCTCGAACTTCGGTGCGCCGTCCGATACGGACAACAACCAGCGGGTGGTCGCGTTCTACACGCGGGCGGTGAACGAGCTGGCACCGCCGGGCACTTCCGCTACGTCCGCGGTCCCCGGCTATACCGTCTCGCGCGACCTGTACCCGGCCGAAACCTGCGCGCTCAGCAATGAGGGCGAGATCATCTATATGCTCGTTCCGGACCCGACCGGTGTCGTGAACAGCAATGTTCGGACGGTGTCGACCGTTCGCGGACTTGCGAACCGCACGCTGGGTCACGAACTCCAGCACCTGATCAACATGTCGCGACGGGTTCATGTCAACAGTGCACCGGATTACGAAGAGCCGTGGCTGGATGAGGGGCTGAGTCAGATTGCCGAAGAGTTGATGTTCTATCGCACGTCGTTCGGGCTGGCTCCCCGCGGCAACATCATTGTAACCAACCTTACGACCGGCACGTTCTCCTCGCGACGCGTCGCGGCCTACAACATGTACGCGAACCCGATCATTGGTAACCTGCGCTCGTTTCTGCAGCGCCCGGACACCACGGGTGCATTCAAGACGAACCTGACGCCCGCCGCGCGGGGCGCGCTCTGGTCGTTCCTGCGCTATTCAGCGGATCGTCTCGGCGGAACCGAATCGACCACGTGGTTCAACCTGGTCAACAGCACAGCCACGGGGACCACGACCCTGCAGAATGTGCTGGGTGCCGATCCGAACCTCTGGCTGCGCGACTGGGTCGCGGCGCTGTACGCCGACGATGCATTAACCGGGGTAGCGCCGGAATACACAAACCCGAGCTGGAACTATCGCTCGATCTACGCGGCACTCTATGGTTCGTATCAGCTCGTGCCGCGGCAGTTGACGAACGGCGTGGGACTGACGCTCAGCTATTCGCGTGGAGGGGGCACCGCGTACGCCCGGCTCGGCGTGCCCAGGGGTGGATTCGCAGGCGTGACGGCGCTGTCCGGCGGGGTGCCGCCTGTTACGCCGTTCTCGCTGACCATCATTCGTACAAAGTAGGCTGCTGCTTCACAGCCTGAAGAAACCGGCGGCGATCATCGATCCCGCCGGTTTTCTCCATTCTTGCTGAGCGTGCAGGAGGGGTCCGGGGCCTTGGGTCCGGATCCCCCCATTTTTTGCCGTGCCCTCCAATGCGCCCCTTCCACCGGATTCAACGTTCTTTTCCATCGAATCCAGCAGGCGTATAATAACTTGCTTTCTTGCGATCCTCCCTTTCAAAACGACGACTATGAGAACCACGACTCGTACGCGGTCCGTTGTGTGGCTGGCGCTTGGTGCCGCGTTGCTGGCCGCGTGCTCCGAACGGCCGGTCCCATCCCCCGCGGAACCCGAACAGCCGGAGCTCCCGGTGCTGGTCAAGTCCCAGGCTGCCCTCAACTGCAGCGTGAGCGTGCGCAGTCGCACGGTCAGTTGCGTGACTCCTGAACCGGAACTGCCCACGAACGGAAACGGCCTGCTGGTTGGTGGACAGGGGATGTTTGTGTTTCTCAACTCGAGCAACATCACCTACGATGCGGGCACCGGGGCATTCGAGTTCGACGTTTCGGTTCAGAACCTGATCCCTCAGGCAATGGCCACCGCGGATGGATCGACGTCGAGCGCTGAAGGCGTTCGGGTGTTCTTCCATCAGACCCCCTTCGCAACCGGGGGGACCGGCGATATCACGGTGATCGCGGATGGTACCGGCACCTTCACAGGCGCCGACCAGCCGTACTACCAGTACAGCGGGACCGAACTCGGCGCAGACGGTATTCTCTCGACCAATGAGACCAGCAGCGCACAACGCTGGCACTTCAACATCCCCAACACCGTGACGAACTTCGCCTTCACGGTGCTGGTTGCGACCGAAGTGCAGTACCCTGACGGCTTTATCCAGTTGAACGCTTCGGCGGACACCGTTGTCGCCGGTGATCAGACCACTCTGGCCGGTACGGTTGTGACCGCGGTCGGCACAGTCGTGGCTGGTGCAACGATCGACTGGGGAACCTCAGACCCGTCGATTGCAACCGTGGATGGAAATGGATCGGTCACGGCGCTCGCGCCGGGTATCGCCACGATCACGGCGACGAGCGGGCCACGGGTGGGAATCGCGAAGATTTCGGTCTGCCCCGATCTGGCCGTGGGCGAAGTCTACACCACGACGATGCCGGCCGCCGCCTCGATCTGCTTGTCTGGCGGTACCTCGGGCAATGCCGAATACACGTACATGCCGATCAACCTGTCCAGCGCGAGTTCACTCTCGCTGACGGTCAGGGCCAGCGGCATTATTCCGGTTACCGGTCCGCCGAGCCCGAACCTGGTTGATGGCCTGCCGGTCATGCTGGGTCAGCGTCAGGTGAGCGAACAACAGGAGCGTGTCAATGACGACGCGCACCTCGAGCGGTTGGAGCGCGATCGGCGCGAAGCCAACCGGTTGATGAATCGGCCCGACACGCGGATCGGGCAGGGCGCGGCACGCTCCCAGTTGCGGCCGGACATGCTGATCGTGCCTGGCGTGCCTTCCATTGGCGACCTGTGGAACCTCAACGTTGCCCCGGATTGCGAAGGCGCGCTGGATACGCGGGTCGGTCGCGTTGTCTCGATCGGCACTCACATCATCATCGTCGCGGATACTGCGAACCCGCCCGGTAGCTTTACTACGGCCCAGTATGACAGTATCCGGATGGAGTTCGACACCCTCGTCTACGACGTCAATGTCAACAACTTCGGTGCGCCCACGGACCTGGACAACAACCAGCGCGTGGTTGCCTTCTACACCAGGGCAGTGAACGAACTCTCGCCGCCGGCGAGCTCTGTCGTTGTTCTAGGCTATGTCACCTCACGTGATATTTTCTCCGCCGCGCCAACCAGTTGCCCACGCAGCAACGAGGGCGAAATCTTCTACATGCTCGTTCCGGATCCGACGGGGGTTGTCAACAGCAATGTGCGGCTGGTCTCGCAGGTCCGCGGGAGTACCGTCGGCACGCTCGCGCACGAGTTCCAGCACATGATCAACGTATCGCGTCGTTTTTACATCAACGGGGCGCCGGGGGCGGAACAGGTATGGCTGAATGAAGGCCTGAGCCACATTGCCGAGGAACTGATGTTCTATCGGACGTCGGTCGGACTTGCTCCCCGCATGAATATTCGGCTGTCTGACATCAACGCCGGCCCGAACGCCTCGCCGCGGGTAGTGGCATTCAACACGTACGCGAACCAGAACTATGGTCGACTGCGTTCGTTCCTGCAGCGGCCGGACACGGCGGGCGCGTTCAAAAACAATGACGCACTCGCGACTCGTGGCGCGATTTGGGCCTTCCTGCGATACGCAGCCGACCGATTCGGCGGGACGGAATCGACGACCTGGTTTAACCTCGTCAACAGTGTGACCAGTGGCACGGCCAACCTTCAGAATGTGCTGGGCGCCGACCCGAACGAATGGATGCGCGATTGGGTTGCTGCAATGTACGCGGACGATGCGGTAACCGGGGTCGCGCCGGAATACACGAACCCGAGCTGGAACTATCGCTCGCTGTACACGGCGCTCACCGGTTCGTATCAGCTCACTCCGCGCAATCTGTCTAACGGCGTGGGACTGACGCTCAGCTATTCGCGTGGCGGCGGTACCACGTACGCGCGGCTCGGAGTGCCGACCGGTGGATTCGCAGGCATTACGGCCCTGTCCGGCGGGGTGCCGCCGCTCACGCCGTTCTCGCTGGTCGTGATGCGCACGAAGTAACCTGCCGTTCATAGCCTGGGGAAACCGGCGGCGTCACGGATTGCCGCCGGTTTTCGCTTGCCACTACGCAGCCACCTCGCTCGACCGGTCCAACCGTTGCGTCTGTTCCGCCACTCACGTTCGCCTGGAGGGATGATTGTCGCTGCGCATACCGTCGTTGCTCGGATTCCTGTTCCTGGTTGGCTGTTCGGACGCACCGAATGCACAACTCCCTTCAACTGACGTCCAGTCTTCCTCCGACACACCGTCGTCGGCGGAGCCCCAATCGTCGTCCTGGAGGGTGACGGCAGAAGGGGTCGGGCCGGTCGAGTTCGGGATGAGCGCGGACGAGTTCGTCGCACTGGGCGGCAGCGCCGGGATTCCGCGCGACCCCGAGTATTGTGTCTACGGCGTACTGCCTGCCGCACCACAGCCGATGCGGTTCATGATCGAGAGCGGAACGGTCGTGCGTGTCGATGTCGATTCGACCGGTACAGCGACGGCTGAAGGCGCCCGGGTTGGTGATACCGAGGGCAGCATCCAGGAGTTGTATCGCGGACGTGTAACCGTGCAACCGCACAAGTACACGGACGGACACTATCTGATCGTTCCGATGCAGAACGACAGCACCCGTGCGCTCGTGTTCGAAACCGACGGCAAGCGCGTGACCCGGTATCGGGCGGGCCTCGTCCCGCAGGTGCACTACGTCGAAGGCTGCTCCTGACACCGCAGTCCGTGCTGCCTTGGCCGATCGCCGCAGAGTGCGCTATCATGCGGCATGAACGATCCCTGGCCGCTGATCAACGCGCTCCTCGAAGACGAGGACTGGGCGCAGGCCGAACGACAGCTCGGTCTGCTGCTCGCGCGTTATCCGGTGGACGACCATGCGCGTTCGCTGCGGGTGATCTGCCTGATCGAACTGCGACGGTGGCGCGAAGCGGAGGAGGAAGCGGGCATCCTCGTACGGGCGCATGATGATGCCCACGCGCACTGGTTGATGGGGCAGGTACTGCTCGGGGCGGGGGAGCGGCGGCGCGCATACGATGAGGCCCAGCGCGCCGTGACCCTCGACAACACGAATCCCGAACATTTCCTGCTGCTGACGCGCGCGGAGTTCGCGCTCGGGCGTGAAGAGGCGGCGTTCAATGCCATCGATCGCGCGCTGGCGCTCGATCCCGGGCACGAAATCGCATTGCGGTTGCGTGGTATGCTGCTGCAGCATCGCGGACGGACGGATGAAGCAGAAGCGGTTTTTCAGACGGTCCTGCAGCACAACGCGCACGATGCGTTTGCGCATGCAGGACAAGGCTGGGTCGCGCTGCAGCGCGGCGACGCCGGGGCGATGCAGCACTTCCGCGAATCGCTCGCACTCAGTCCGGATTCCGAGTACGCGCGAGAGGGGCTGATCCAGGCGCTCAAGGCGCGCAATCCGCTCTACCGCGTCATGCTGCGCTACTTCCTCTGGATGCAGCGCCAGGGCAAACGGCAGTGGCTGTACATTCTCGGCGCGATCATGCTGTTTCGTGTGCTGCGCGAAACCGCGGAAGCGCGGCCACAGCTCGCCTGGGTGATCTGGCCGCTGATCGGACTGTACGTGCTGTTTCTGCTCCTGTCCTGGATTGCCGAGCCGCTGTTCGACCTGTTGTTGCGATTCGATCCGGTCGGACGATCCGTGCTGACGCGCGAGCGCATCACCGCATCGAACTGGCTGTTTGCAGGGATTGTCACACTGCTGGTGACGGGTCTCGGCGCCGCATTGACCGCCGACCTGCGGCTCGCGCTGGCCGCGCTCGTGTTTGCGGTCCTGCTGCTTCCTCTTTCCGCGGTTTTCCACTGCGCTCCCGGCTGGCCACGCCAACTCATGGCCACGCTGACCATGTGCATCGCGGGCCTCGGCTTTACCTCGATCGCTGTCCCCGGGTCGGGAGGGCCGCTGCTCGTTGGGGTTGCCGTCGTGTTCGCCGTTCTGTCCACATGGCTCTCGCGCTGGCTCGCCAGTGTCGATCCGCGGCGTTCCTGACGCTGACTGGCCGGGGATATGCACCCGTTGTTGCGGGTCTGATTCACAGTGCGGTTGCAGTGATTGAGCCTGGCCGCATGCGGTGCGCACACGCACAAAACGGCCCGCGCATTGCCATAAAGCGGCTGTAGAGACGAGGAGGTTGAGGTTTGGCAGAAGTGCCGGGGGCAGACGAAATTCGCGCGGCCCTGCTGGAGGCCGCAGCGCGCCGCTGGATGGTGGGTGGCGAAACGCCGGATCAGGTCGAAGAGGCCGCTTTGCGCATCGCAGACCTGCTGGTCACGCTCGAAGAGCCGACCCGCAGCAGACTGCTTGCCGAGGCGGTGGTAAAAATCTCGACCGCCGAATCATCGCTGCGCAAACTCGAGAAGAAGGTGCGGCAGGCGGCGATCGCGACGGTGAGCGAAGAGCGGCTGAAGGAAGCGGCTGAGGTCGCACCGGACATCATCATTGACGATCTGATGGGCACCGTCCGTTTCAGCATGCGTGACGAGCAGCAGGTCGAGATCGGTGGCGAGCGCTACACTGTTCCTGTGGTGGCGCGTGCTGTTGGTGGCGCACTCGAACGCGCATTGCTCACGGCTCCGATCGAGGAGTTCGCCGAGCTCGCACGTGCGCAACTCGGCGCCGAGCTCGAAAACGCACGGCGTGAGAGCCTCGAAGCGGCCGACCGCATCAACGAAATTCTTGAAGCACGCGTACATCGCCCGCTGTACGATGTGCGCTCACTCCGGCGCATCGTCAATCGCGCACTTCGCGCGGGCGAACTGAGCACCGCGCTCGAGCACATTCAGTACGACATCAAGCCGCTCGACCGCGATGCTGAAGAGCGCGAACGGATGCGCGCGCTCATCGAAGAGAACGACCTCATCGCGTACCGCGACTACTTCCCGCGCGCCCGCGAACTCAAACGCGAACTCGTGTTCTACGCCGGTCCAACCAACAGCGGAAAAACCTGGCGCGCGCTGAACGACCTCGTCGAAGGCACATCCGGCGTCTACCTCGCCCCGCTTCGGCTGCTCGCACTCGAAGGCCAGGAAGAAATCCGCAAGCGTGGCCGCGAAGCGAGTTTCCTGACCGGCGAAGAGCGCGACATCCGCGAGGGCGCGAACTTCATTGCATCGACCATCGAGATGCTCGATACCAAGCGCGTCGTCGATGCCGCGGTAATCGATGAAGTGCAGTTGCTCACCGACGATTCTCGCGGCTGGGCGTGGTGTCAGGCGCTGGTCGGTGTGCCCGCGCGTCGCGTGCTGATGACCGGATCGCCCGATGCGATCCCGCTCGTGCGCGAGCTTGCACGCTACCTCGATGAGCCGCTCACCGTGCACACCCTCGACCGGCACACTCCCATCGACGCCGACCCGCACCCGATCTCGTTCGGCGACATCGAGCCCGGCACCGCGATCATCGCGTTCAGCCGCCGCAATGTGCTCGAACTCAAGCAGGAACTCGAGCGCCGCTTCAGCGTCGCCGTGATCTACGGCAACCTCACCCCCGAGGTGCGGCGCGAAGAAGCGCGCCGCTTCCGCGAAGGCGAGGCCCAGGTGCTGGTGAGCACCGATGCGATTGCGATGGGGCTCAACCTGCCGATCCGCACCGTCGTGTTTTCGACGCTCGAGAAATGGAACGGCACGGAAGAGGTCCAACTTGAGCCGTGGGAGATTCTGCAGATCGGCGGGCGCGCCGGCCGCTTCGGCCATCACGAGCGCGGGCACGTGCGCGCACTGCGCCGTGCGGATGCGAAACGCATCGCACAGGTCTTTGCGCCTGAATTCACGCCACCGCCACGACCGCTGCTCACGAGAGTACAGCCCGGCCCCGATCACATCGAGGTCATCGCCGAAGCATTGCACACGTACCGGCTCTCGCGCGTGCTCGAAGCTTTCCAGCGCGGCATGAGCTTCGATTCCGAGCTGCTCACCCCCGGCGTGCACGAGGACATGATCAGCCTCGCCAACATCACCGACCATTACCGCAATCTTCCGCTGACCGAGCGACTGACGCTGGCGTCAGCGCCCGTCGACACGCGCAACGACTGGCTGATCGAGGCTTATGTCGACTGGCTCGCGTCGCACGCCGCAGGCGAAGCGATCACGCTCGAGCCGCTCCGCTCCGGCTACTACAAGGACCACGCGTACCACGATACCGAACTCAAACACGCCGAGTTTGAGGCCAAGCGCCTCACGCTGTACGCATGGCTCGCGTTCCGCTTCCCGCACACCTTCCCCGATCTCGAGGAGTGTACGAGGCAGCGGGTCGAACTCGATCGGTTCATCGAGCACAGCCTCGCTACCAAACGGCGGAAGGCGGCGCAGGCGGCCGCGGTGCCTGGCGTCCCGGCTGCGTCGGTGCGGCGGCCTGCCGCTCCCCGGCGTCGGCGGCGCAGCCGGTAGCGAGGAACAGGGGCAGCCGGGCGCGGTCAAGCTGACTCTCAGCATCGACAGGGACCTTATCGAGAAGGCCCGGCGGTACAGCCGGAGCCGCGGAACCAGCATTTCCCAGCTTGTCAGCCGATTTTTGGCTGCGCTGCCCGAGGCGGATGCCGGGGAGTACACACCGACCGTTCGGCGCCTGCTCGGTGTGCTTCCGCCCGAGGTGAATCAGGCGGAATACCGTCAGCACATCGAAGAAAAGCATCGCCGGTGAGAGTTCTCCTCGACACGAATGTTCTGCTCGATGTACTTGGACGGCGAGAGCCATGGGTACGCGATGCGGCGACGTTGTTGCGGTTATCGAACTGGGTGGGGTTGCAGGGTTCGTAGCACCGCACAGTCTTGCCACGGTTCATTATCTTCTGACGAAATGGCAGGGGCGCGAAGTAGCGAAGCAGCGGATTCCCGATTTGCTTCGAATCGTGATCGTCGCACCCCTGGATCACGACAGCGTCCTGCGGGCACTCGCGCTTGGCTGGTCGGATTTTGAGGATGCGCTGCAAACCGTATGCGCCCAGAATGCCGACGCTGAGCTTGTCGTGACCCGAGACTTGCATGGATTTGGCGGTTCCCCGGTCCCGCCGATCTCGCCGGAGGAACTTCTGGCGCTCATTCGTACCAAGGACGAATTCCCAACTTCCGGACTTGGCGAATAACGATTCGGATCCCGTCCCGACTACACCTGTTGGGAAATACCAGGGCGATGTTCCACCAATCTGCTTCACCCACCCCCGCGCCCGCGTCCGCGCCCGCGCCCGCGCCCATTCACACGTCCTTCATCGCGGCGACCAGCTTGTTGAGCGATGACTTGGCGTCGCCAAACAGCATCGAGGTCTTGCTGTCGTAGAACAGGTCGTTCTCGATGCCGGCGAACCCGGGGTTCATGCCGCGCTTGAGGACGAAGATGTTGCGGGCTTCATCGACACGCAGAATCGGCATCCCGTAGATCGGGCTCTTGCGGTCCAGCCGGGCGGCCGGGTTGACTACGTCGTTTGCGCCGATCACGAGCGCAACATCCGCGTGTGAGAACTCTTCGTTGATCGCCTCCATGTCGTAGATCTTGTCGTACGGCACGTTGGCTTCGGCGAGGAGGACGTTCATGTGACCGGGCATGCGGCCGGCGACGGGGTGAATCGCATACCGCACCTCGCCGCCGCGCTTCTCGATGGCATCGGCGAGTTCGCGGACCTGGTGCTGCGCCTGCGATACGGCCATGCCGTACCCGGGCACGATGATGACGTAGCGTGTGTAGGCGAGTTGGATCGCGGCGTCTTCGAGTGTGGTGGAGCGGATGCTGCGATCGCCTGCAGTGCTTCCGACGAGTGCGGCATCACCTTCCTGTTGGCCGAACGCGCCGAACAGCACGTTGGTGAACGACCGGTTCATGGCCTTGCTCATCAGGATCGAGAGTACGAAGCCGGAGGTGCCGTCGAGGGCGCCGGCGATGATCAGCACGTTGTTCGAGATGGCGAGGCCGGTTGCGGCAGCGGCGAGGCCGGCGTACGAGTTGAGCAGTGAGAGGACGACGGGCATGTCCGCTCCGCCGATCGGCAGCACGATCAGCACGCCCGCGAGCAGACTCGCAGCGAGCAGCAGGTTGAACGCGCTGGTCGCGCCCGGGTTGTAGATCAGGTAGAGAAACAGCCCGACCGCGACCGTGAAGAGCAGGATGTTCGATGGATTCTGGAATCGGTAGGTGATCGGCGGGCTCGGGATGAACCCCTGCAGTTTGCCGAACGCCATGAAGCTGCCGGTAATCGTGATTGCGCCGAACAGGATTTCGAATCCGAGCGCGCCGACCGTGAAGGTCGACAGTTCTGCGCCGTGCAGCCGGTATTCGATGATGCCGACCAGCACGGCCGCGATCGCGCCGAACATGTGCGAGATCGCGGTGCGTTGCGGCACCGCGGTCATCGGCATCAGCACCGACATCAGCACGCCGATAATTGAACCGAGGACCATCGCGCCGATGATCCATTCGAACTGGATGATTTCGCGGTGCACCAGCGTGCCGACGATCGCGAGCAGCATCCCGATCTCCGCGTAGACCAGTCCGCGCCGCGCGGTTGCCGGCGAGTTCAGCCCGCGCAGCCCCAGGATGAACAGCACGGATGCGGCGAAGTAGGTGCCCTGGATGAAGTAGTCCCTCATGACTGCCGCCGGTCGCTGCGTTTGAACATGCGAAGCATCCGGTCGGTGATGACGAAGCCGCCGACCACGTTAATGGTCGCGCACAGCACCGCGGTCGCACCGAGGATTGTGCTGGTCTGGTCGTGTCCACTCCCCGCCGCGACCAGCGACCCGACCAGCGAGATGCCGGAGATCGCGTTCGTCATGGACATGAGCGGCGTGTGCAGCAGCGGCGGGACTTTCGAGATGACCTGGTAGCCGACGAACCCGGCCAGGACAAACACGTACAACTGCAGCATCTGGGATAGTGTGGCGGTTGTCATGCGCCCTCTCTTGTTGCACCACTGCGACAGGTGGAGGCGGAACGAGTGGAAAATCCAGGGATTCCGGGACTGTCTCCGGTTACGGCCGCTATTCGCATGCCCGGCCCGCGCCGCTTTCCGCGCCGGGCGGCGCGAGCGCACGGCCCGGATTTGCGCGGGTCCGGCTGCGGGGTGCATCGTTGTGCCTGCGACCGGACAGCAGAGGGAGGAGCGCGAATGCGTATGTGGATGACTGCGATGCTTCTGCTCGCGGCGGCGTGTAATCAGCCGCAGTCGAACCTCGCGGAAGAGGAACCGTCCGACAGTGTGAATGCCGTGCCGGACACGCTGGTCGCGACGCCCGGACCGAAGGCGTGCGAAATCGTGAGCACGGAAGAGCTGGAGCGCATCGTCGGCTTCGACCTGGAAGATGGCCGCACGACGAACGACTATCTTGGTGTTTCGCAATGCCGGTGGGATCGTGAGAACGGCGACGAGGGGGGCGTGTCGGTCACGGTACGCGAGCGCGGCGACATGGAGATCTACCGTGCGGTCCCGGGGAGCACGCCGGTGACCGGCATCGGTGATGAAGCGGTCTGGTCCGAATCGCTGAATCAGCTTGCGTTCAGGCGTCGCGAACGCGTGATGAGTGTCAGCCTGCTGTTCAAACCTGCGAACCGTGCGATGGCGGAGCAGATCGCACGTATAGCAGCACCTCGACTGGAGAATTGATTGTGCTTGAAATCGGAGCGGAGATGGTGACGCTGAAGAGCCACGTGTGCGGGCGCTGGCACGAAGCGGGTGCGAGCTTCGCGACCCTGGTCAATCCATCGACGGAAGCAGAGGTGGCGCGCGCGTCGAGTGAAGGCATCGACTACGATGCGGTACTCGCGTATGCGCGCGAGCGCGGCGGGCCTGCACTGCGCGAGCTGACGTTTGCCGCCCGGGGCGAGTTGCTGAAGGCCATCTCAAAGCTGCTGCGTGAACATCGCGAGGAGTTGCTCGCGATTTCGCGGCTGAACTCGGGGACGACGGAGTCGGATGGCGCGTTCGACATCGACGGCGCAACCGGTACGCTGCACTACTATGCCGGGCTCGGCAAGTCGCTCGGCGATGCGCGAATGCTCACCGAAGGCGATGTCATCCCGCTGAGCAAAACGGATGCGTTCGCCGCGCAGCACGTGCTCGTGCCGAGGCAGGGCGTCGCCGTGCACATCAACGCGTTCAACTTCCCGGCCTGGGGTTTCGCAGAAAAACTTGCCTGTGCGATCCTCGGCGGCATGCCCGTGATCACCAAGCCTGCGACAGCGACGGCGCTGGTCACCGCGCGTTGTGTCGAACTGATCGTCGAGGCGGGGATTCTGCCGGAAGGCGCGCTCCAGTTCATCTGCGGCAGCACCGGCGACCTGCTGGACAGACTCGGTGCGCAGGACGTGGTGGCGTTCACCGGTTCGGCGGACACGGCGCGTACACTGCGCGCGAAGCCGAGCCTCATCGCAGCGTGCACACGCTTCAACGTCGAGGCCGACAGCCTCAATGCGGCTGTGCTGGGCGATGGCATCGTCGACGGGCCCGTGTTCGACCTGTTCATCCGCGATGTCGTGCGCGAGATCCGGCAGAAAGCCGGGCAGAAGTGCACGGCGGTACGTCGCATCGTTGTGCCTGCTGCTGTGATCGATCGTGTGAAGGAGGCGCTCGGCGGAAAGCTGGATCGTACCGTGGTCGGCGACCCGGCGGAAGCGGGAGTGACCATGGGCCCGCTCGCAACCGCGCAGCAGCTCGACGATGCGTTGCGCGGGATCGCGGAGCTCAAGCGCAGTGCACGCATCGTGTACGGAACCGGTGAGCGTGTCGATGGTGTCGGCAGTCCGGCAGGGAAGGGCTACTTCATCGCGCCCACACTGCTGCGCGCGGACGATGCGTTTGCTGCGACGGCCGTGCACGAGCGCGAAGTGTTCGGCCCAATCGCGACACTGCTGCCGTACGATGGCAGTGCTGTGCAGGCTGCAGAGATCGTTGCGCTTGCCAACGGTACGCTGGTGACATCGCTGTACAGCGACGATGCCGCGTGGATCGCCAGCTTCGTACAGAACGGCGGCAGCAGCACGGGACGTGTGTACGTTGGCTCATCGGAGAGCGCACCGGAGGCTCCCGGCTCAGGAGTGGTGTTCCCGGCAGCGCTGCACGGTGGCCCCGGCCGCGCGGGTGGCGGCGAAGAACTTGGTGGATTGCTCGGCGTGCGGCTCTACATGCAGCGTGTCGCGGTCGAGGGGAGTCGCGCACTGCTGGCAGGACTGGCGGCCGGCGCACAGGCCGGCCTTCGCCAGCACGCTCAGTAAGGCAGTTGGATTTCGCGCCGCTGGTCGGACGGGCGGTACACAACGATGGTGCGCCCGATCACCTGGACGACCTGTCCGCCCGGCAGGAGCTGCTCGATCGCTTCGGCAGCTTCGCGCGCGCTCTGCGGTGCGGACTCCAGCACCTTGACCTTCAGCAGTTCGCGCGTGTTCAGCGCATCCTCGAGCGAGCCAATCGAGGCTTCGGTAATGCCTTCCTTGCCCACCTGAAGTATGGGCTTCAGCGAATGCGCGAGCGACTTCAGATGCGCGCGCTGCCGCGATGTCAACTTCTCCACGTTTGCAACCTCCCGCTGATGCTTTCGATTTCGGCGCTCGTGCAATAGTAGAGCCCGAAACGGAGTTGTTTCAACCTGCTGCGAGCGTTATCGGCGCGCTGGGCTGTCGTGGAACGTGCGAAGCGCGTCGGAGTGCGGCCCACCTGAGCGGCCCTGCCGTGTCTGGCGTGCGGGTCGAACAACGGGTCGGGCCTGAACCGATTGCTGGCGTGCTCCGTGCGCAACTGTCCGGAAACTCGAACTGCGACAGCGGTGCCCGGCTGACACGATCCGGGGAAAGTTGCAGTGGAAGGAGGCAGCAACATGACACATCAGGTGCCAGTCGATCGTGAAGCCAGGGCGGCGGAAGTACGGGATGGCCACGTGCACGAAGTCCTGCCTGACCTGGCGTACCAGCGACTCATGATCGTGAACGCGATCTACTACGGTGTGCACGGCGCGGCGGATCGCAACTGGGTCCTGATCGATGCAGGGGTGATGGGCAGCACGGGCATGATCCGGCATGCGGTCGCGGAGCGCTTCGGGAAAAACTCGCGACCTCATGCAATCGTGCTCACGCACGGACACTTCGATCATGTCGGCGCACTCGAGGACCTCGCAAAGGAATGGCAGGTGCCGGTCCATGCGCATCCCGACGAGCTGCAATTTTTGAACGGCAGTACGTCGTATCCGCCACCCGACCCGAGTGTCGGCGGAGGTCTGATGTCGGCGCTGTCGCGGTTCTACCCGCGCGGTCCGGTCGACGTGAGCCCCTGGCTACAGCCGCTGCCCGCCGATGGAACCGTTCCCGGCATGCCCGGCTGGCGCTGGCTTCACACACCGGGGCACACGATCGGGCATATCGCACTCTGGCGCGATGCGGATCGCACGCTCATCTCCGGCGACGCGTTCATCACCACCGATCAGGAATCGGCATATGCGGTGGCGATGCAGACCCCCGAAATTCACGGCCCGCCGATGTACTACACGCCCGACTGGGAAAGTGCGCGACTGTCGGTACAACTGCTTGCCGCACTCGAGCCGGAATGTGTAGTGAGCGGCCACGGACGCGCGCTCGAGGGTGAAGCGATGCGCGAAGGGCTCCACACGCTGGCCCGCAATTTTGCACAGATCGCCGTACCCGAGCAGGGGCGTTATGTCGGACGGGCTTGAGCTCCTCTACCCCGGTGCGGTTCGCATCGGCCACCGCTCGGGAGATTTTGCTCGCGTTCGCATCATTGTTGATGCATCTTGCATCGCGAATCTTGTGGCAGGCAGGGATTCGGACAAACTGTGAGGGTCATGCGAGTTCTCGCCCTGTGGAGCATCCTGTTGCTGACGACGTTCGTACCGGCCGCGGCGCAGCTTGTCACGGGCAAGGTCATCGACCACAGCACGGAAGCCGCCGTGGTCGCAGCCGATCTCCAGCTCCTCAATGCTTCAGGCGCGATTGTCGGCCGTACCGTTTCCGACAGTGTGGGCAAATTCCGGATGATCGCGCCGCTGCCGGGCACCTACGTCGTGCGTGCAACCTCCCTGGGCTACTCGATGGTTCAGACACGTGCGCTCGCACTCGAAACCGCGCGCGAGCTGGAGATCGAATTGCGCCTGGCTGTGGCCGGAATCCCGCACGAGCCGCTGCGTGTGGTCGCGCAGCGACAGTACCGGATCGGCCGACTCGCGGAGTACTACCAGCGCGCCGACTGGGTACGCAAAACCGGATTCGGCAAAATTTTCACGCGCGATGAGATCGAAGCCGAACACGCAAACAATGTACTGCAGTTCGTGCGACAGGTGCCGCCTCGCGCCGGCTGTCGTTTCAACTACATCGTCGATGGCCTGAACTTCAGCGAAGACGAAGCGGACCGGATCATTCGCCCGAACGAACTCGAAGGCATCGAAATCTACAAATCCCCCAACGTGCCGCCGCAGTATGCGAAGTACGGCGACTGTATCGTGCTGATGTGGACGCGCATGGATTCCAACGATACACGTCCCTTTAGTTGGAAGCGCGTTCTCGCCGTGGGCGGCCTCGCCACGCTGCTTTTCCTGTTTGTTCGCTGATTTGGCGCTGGCGTCCGCGCCGACTGTAGCTCATCGGTGGGCAATTAACGCGTCCCGGGGATCCGCACGAAGTGCACGGCTCGCCGGCAGGAGCGCTGCGGTTGTAGCAACAAACGCAAGAACTGTAACTGCAGCCCCGTAAATTATGGGATCCACCGGCTCAACCCGGAACAGCAGCTCGACCGAGTTTCGGGCTAGCAACACCGTTCCGATTATGCCGATCGCTACTCCGAACGCGATGACGGGACCCGTTTCCCGGATGAGCACGCCGATCAGACTGCGGGCGGGAGCACCCAGTGCGGCACGCACGCCGAGTTCGAAGCGTCGCTGCGCAACATCGAAAGCGAGCACACTGTACAGCCCCGCCGCCGCAACGACCAGTGCAAGCAATCCGAACGCCGTGAGCAGGACGGCGCCCATTTCCCACGCACGCAATTGCGGTGCGATTCGGTCGCGCAGCGAAATGGCTTCGATATAGCGAATTCCGGGCACTGCGTTGCGCGCGAACTGCTGGATAAATGCGAGCTGGCTCTCCATGCCTCCACGCAGTCTGATCATCACCTGCTCGCCGCCCATACCTCCAGGATGATTGGTCGGCAGGTAATACGCGGCCATCGGCTCCTGGGCGCTGACCAACGGAACGATGTCTTCCACCACACCGACCACTGTCGTGCATGGTGCATCGGCAGGGTTGCGGCCGAAGAGCAGACATTTCCCCATACCGGCCTTCTCGTCACCCCAGAAGCGTCGCGCGAATTCGCCGTTCACGATTGCGACCGGCGCAGCAGCTTCGGAATTGTCGCCTGCAGTGAACGTCCGGCCAAGGCGCAGCGCAAGGCCGAGTGTACGAAAGTAGTCTTCATCGGCGGAGTAGTACGAAGGCGGGAAACCGGTCGGCATTGTGTCCGGCGCGGGCAGTGCGAAACCCAGTCCCCAGATGCCACTGAAGGGAGGAACGTTCGTGATCGTCGCGCTCGCGACCGCTGGATGCGCGCGCAAATGTTCGAGCAGCGACCGGGACGCCGCGGCAAGCGCTCCACCGCTGCGCGTACCACCGCCCAGTTCGATCTCGAGAAACACCGTATCGAGATCCGGACCCAGGTCGATATTCCGCGCTTCCTGCAGACTGCGCAGGAACAGTCCTGCTGCGATGAGCAGCACGATCGAAAGTGCCGCCTGTGTAGCAAGCAACCCGCGCCGCAACCATGACGACCTCGCAGATACGCGCGTCGCCCGGAGTACCTCGCCGGGCTGAACGCGCGAT
>Ga0182743_1000216_pt1 | contig 87253 bp, 79 predicted proteins | sample eDN3rd30CKraftOP_FD_128522 | JGI IMG/M metagenome (GOLD analysis project Ga0182743, IMG submission 128522) | Enriched Organic Plus compost microbial communities from Emeryville, California, USA - eDNA 3rd pass 30_C Kraft OP (version 2) (version 2) ... | reverse complement strand
CAAGGACTGATAGCAAGTGCATCTTACCGGATACGTCCTGCAGCGTTTGCTGCGCGGACTGGTGACCTTCTGGTTCGCCGTTACAGTCACCTTCTTCCTCGTCCGGCTTCTGCCGGGCGACCCCGTGCTGGCGGTCGCAAGCCCCAGCATGACGGAAGAGATCCGCCTGCGCATGTTGCAGGAATTCGGTTTGGACCGCCCATTGGCGGTCCAGTACTTCTCTTATCTGCGGGAGCTCATCCAGGGTAACCTTGGCATCTCGTTCCTGCGCAGCCAGCCTGTGACCACTGTGCTGATGGAGCGTCTCCCATGGACGCTCCTGCTCACCGGCACCGCCCTGGTGCTGACGGTATTGCTGGGGATTCCCCTTGGCGTGCTGTCGGCCACCCGGGCGCGTGGCTGGGTTGACCAGGTCGTGCAGGTGGCCGGCGTTATCGGCCAGTCCCTGTTCGTGCCCTCCATCGGCATCTTCCTGCTCTACACCCTCGGCCTCATGGCCGGAATCTTCCCCATCGGTGGCGCCGTCAAATCCGGTCTCACCGGCATAAGCTGGTACCTGAGCGTCGCCCATCACCTCATCCTGCCATGCCTCACGCTGGTCATGGCGCAACTGGCATCCTACGTGCTCACGCTGCGCTCCACGCTCATCGAGGCGCTGGGTGAGGAGTATTGCGATCTCGCCCGCGCCAAGGGCACGCCCGAGCGCAAGGTCGTCTGGAAGCACGCGCTGCGCAATGCTCTCCTGCCGACCACCACCCTTATCGGCCTCCAGATCGGCTTCCTCGTCGGCGGCGCCGTGCTGACCGAGACCATCTACGCCTATCCGGGCGTGGGCCGCGCCATCTTCGAGGCCGTCGGTCAGCTCGATTTCCCCGTGCTGCAAGGCGCCTTCGTGCTCCTCGCCGCCACGGTGGTTCTGGCCAACCTCCTCACCGACCTCGTCTACGGCCTGCTTGATCCGCGGGTTCGCGCCGGATGATCATGACCAATACCACCTCCCCAACACCCGCCGCCGAGCCGTCCGCTGGCCTCCTGGCGCCCGCCGACCTCTCGCCGGGACGCCGCACCTGGCGTGCCTTCTCGCGCAATCCGCTCGGTATGATCTCGGCCGCCATCATCGTGCTGATGGTGCTCGTCGCGATCTTCGCGCCGCTCATCGCCGAGTTTCCGGCCGGCTATGGTCGCGAGATCCTGGCTCCGCCATCGGCGGCCCACCTCTTCGGCACCGATGACATCGGTCGCGATGTCTTCGCCCAGGTCATCTGGGGCACGCGCATCAGCATGATCATCGGCATAGCCTCCTCGGCGCTGGCCATCATCATCGGCGTGGCGCTGGGCATTCTAGCCGCCTACGCGCGCCGTCTGGATGGCCTGCTCTCGATGTTGGTCGATGTGTCGCTGGCCCTCCCGGTGCTGCCGCTGATGATCCTTGTCGCCGCCCTCGTCGGTCCCTCGGTCACCACGCTCGTCATCGTCATCGCGCTCTTCTCCTGGCCCGAAGTAACCCGCATCGTGCGCTCGCAGGCACTCTCCGTGACGCGGCTTCCCTATGTCGATGCCGCCCGCACCATCGGCGGCTCGCACCTCTGGATCATGACGAGGCACCTGCTGCCGGCCGTGGCGCCCATCATCGTGGTGTCCGTGGTGCTCACCGCCTCGCGTGCCGTGCTTTCGGAAGCCGGTCTTTCGTTCCTGGGCCTCGGCGATCCCGAAAGCTGGTCCTGGGGCAAGATCCTCTTCAATGCGCAGCGCTCGGGCGCGCTCACCGTCGCCTGGTGGTGCACGCTCTTCCCCTCGCTCGCCATCCTTCTTCTCGTCGTCTCGGCCACGCTCGTTTCGATCGCCTACAACGACGCCCGCAATCCCAAGACCCGGGAGAACTGATCCGTGAAGCAACGTCTCTCGCGCGATACCTATGCGCGCATCCAGGATGGGCTGCGTGCCCGCATGGAAGCGCAGGGCCTGGATGGCCTGCTGGTCGATGACCATCACCATGTCGCCTATCTCACCGGCTTCTTCCATTTCCCCAACGAGCGCCCGGCCGCCGTCTGGCTCACCGCCGAGGAGTGCGTGCTTCTGGTTCCGGCCCTCGAGGCCGATCACGCCGAAAAGCAGAACACCGCAGCCGACTTCGTCGTCTACCCGGAGTTCCCGGGCCTCGAGGATGCCTTCTCGATCCTGCTTTCCACCAAGAACCCGACCGGACGCATCGCCTATTCGCCGACGACGCCGGTCGGCCGGGTCGAAAAGTTCCGCCGCTTCGCGCCCAATGCCACCTGGGTGATGTCGGAGATCGTCGAGGACGCCCGTCTCATCAAGTTCCCCGAAGAGATTGCCCTCCACCGCGAAGCGGCGCGCATCTCGGACGCCATGGTCGAATCCGGCCTCAAGCTCATCCGCGATGCGATGGCTGCTGGCAGTCCGCTGCCTACAGAGGCCGAGCTTGCCAGCCACGTCACCCGCTTCGGCGTCTCGACCATGTATGCCGAGCACGAGGATGTCGTGGTCGGCCAGATGCTTGCCGGCGGCCTCGTCTATACGGGCAAGAATGCGGCCTTTCCGCATGGTCTTCCCTCGGCCGAGCGCGTCAAGCCCGGCGAGACCTTCATCCTTTCGCTCGGCTGCGCCGTCGGCGGACGCTTCGCCGAAAGCGAGCGCACATTCGTGATGGGTGAACCGAGCGACGAGCAGCGCCGCTATTTCGATGTCGCCGCGCGCGCGCAGGCCGTAGGCACCGATGCGCTCATCGCCGGTCGTCCGTGCTCAGAGGCCAACCGCATCTGCCTCGACGTCATCCGCGAAGCGGGCATGGAGAAGTTCCTGCGCCACCGGCAGGGCCACGGCATCGGCATCTGGCTCCACGAGCCGCCATGGATCGCCGACGGCGACGACAGCCCGCTCCAGCCGGGCATGATCGTCTCGTCCGAGCCGGGCCTCTACATCCCCGGCCACGGCGGCTACCGCATTTCGGACACCGTGCTCATCACCGAGAACGGCCCTGAACGACTGACCAAACGCCCGCGCACGCTCCAAGACTGCGTGATCGGCTGAGACCTGGAACGAGGAGAAAAGACATGGATGTGACCATCAACGGGGCGCGGCTCAACATCGAGGTGTTGGGCGCCGACAACAAGGACGCGCCGGTGATGATCGTCCATCACGGCGCTCCGGGACTCGGCAGCCACGCCGAGCCGAAGGCATCCTTCGGCCCGTTCGCCGATGAGTATCGCGTCGTGGTCTTCGATGCCCGCGGCAGCGGCGCATCGGAAGACAAGGCCCCCTTTACCCACGAACAATGGGCCGCCGACGTCGAGGCCATCCGCGAATGGATCGGCGTCGAACAGATCATCATGGCTGGCGGCAGCTATGGCGGCTTCATCTCGATGGAATACGCCATCCGCTACCCCGACCGCGTGCTGGCCATGGTCCTGCGCGATACCTCGGCCGACAACGCCCATCGTGAGCTCTCGCGCGCCAACGCGCTGGCCTCTCCGCGGATCGAGGTCGACCTTGAGCTCTTCAACCGCATCATGGCCGGCACCACGCGCGACAACGAAGACCTCAAGGCCGCCTGGGCCCATATCCTGCCGCTCTACGACCATGACCTCGACATGGACAAGGTGCGCTCGCGCATCGAGGCCACACCCTATCACTACGCCACGCACAACTTCGCGTTCGCCGTGAACCAGGAAAACTACGACCTCAAGGACAAGCTGCCGGGCATCACCGCGCCGACCCTTATCACGGTCGGTCGCCATGACTGGATCACCCCGGTTTCGGCTTCCGAGACCATCCATCGTCTGATTCCGGGTTCCGAACTCGTCATCTTCGAAAACTCCGGTCACTCCCCGCAGGTCGAGGAGGCGCCCAAGTTCCAGGCGACGGTTCGCGACTTCCTGCGCCGCGCCCTCGAACGCGCCTGACCAAAACCCCCGCGAGGCGGAGGCTTCGCGGGGGGCACCGATTCTGGCGGGCCCGTGCCCATCGGGCGTCCAGCGCCGGGGAAAGCCTAAAGTTTGGCTTGCGATGGGTATGCCGCAAAAAGTACCTTTGGGCCCGGGTGGGATGCCACCATGTGGCGCGACGCCGGCCCCTCCGGCGATGCAAAAAGGAACAAAAATGCGAAATTCACTCGTCAAAGCGCTGGCGTTGGCCGTCTCGGCGACCACCATGATGTCGGCAGCGCCGGCGATGGCCCAGACCAAGACGCTGACCATCTCCTGGTGGGGCTTCAACGGCGAAAAGCTCGAGCAGTATCTGCTCGCTCCCTTCCGCGAACAGTGCGGTTGCGAGATCGTCTTTGAGACCGGCAACAACGGCGAGCGTCTCAACAAGCTCCAGATCCGTGGCGGCGCCGGCGTAGACGTCGCCTATTTCTCGGACAGCTTCTCCCAACAGGGCATCGAGGCCGGCCTCTTCCAGAAGTTCGACGCCTCCAAGGTCCCGAACCTGGCCAATGTCTATGACCTCGCCAAGGATCCGCAGGGCGGCTACGGCCCGGCCTACACCCTCGGTCGCGTCGGCATCGTCTATGACGCCGCCAAGGTGAACCCGCCGATCACGTCCTGGAACGATCTCTGGCGCGCCGACCTCGCCAAGTCGCTCTCGCTGCCCGGCATCACCACGACCGCCGGTCCGATGGTGGTCGTCAAGGCTGGCGAGCACCAGGGTGTCGACGCCTTCGCGGATGCCGATGGCGCCTTTGCCGGCATCGAGGCCCTCAAGCCCAACGTGGTCAAGAACTACAATACCGGTTCGGAGATGATTAATCTCTTCTCGACCGGCGAGATCACTGCGGCGATCGCCCAGGACTTCACGCTCGCCCAGATCAAGGCAGCGGTCCCGACCGTTGAATGGGCCGACCTCAAGGAAGGCTCGATCGCCACCGTCAACACTGTCAACATCCCGGTGGGTGCTGCCGAACCCGAGCTGGCCTACCAGTTCATCAACTTCCTTCTCTCGCCCGAAATCCAGCAGAAGCTCGCCGAGGAAGGTGTCGACGCTCCGGTCAACAAGGACGTCAAGCTCACGCCCGAGCAGGCTTCGCTCTGGACCTATGGCGCCGACCTGATCGCGGGCCTGCAGACGGTCGACTATGCCAAGATGAACGCCGCCAAGCCCGGCTGGATCGACCGCTGGAACGAGATCTTCGGCCAGTAAACCTATCGGCGCGAGGCGGACTCCGCCTCGCGCTCTCCGGCCAGTTCGCGCCGGCTATCAACGACCGAAGGCCGAAATCATGAAACGCTTTGCCGGCTGGCTTCTGGCATCACCCGCGACGCTCCTCGTCGTCCTTTTCCTGGTGCTGCCGGTGATTGCGACGATCGTCACAACCTTCACCACGCCCAACGGCCCTTTCGCCACTTATCAGGCCTTCTTCAATAGCGGCCTGCGCCGCACGGTGCTGCTGCGCACCATCTGGATATCGCTGGCCGTCACCGCCATCTCCCTCGTGATCGGCTTCGTCGCGGCCTATGTCGTCAGCAGGACGCCAGGCTGGCTCAAGTCCATTCTCATCATCGCGGCCGTGTTTCCGCTGCTGACCGGCGTCGTCGTGCGCTCCTTCGCCTGGCTCATCATCCTGGGCAAGAACGGCATCCTCAACGGCTTCCTCGTCTGGATCGGCGCCATCTCCGAGCCGCTTTCGATGCTCTACACCCCCGGCGCGGTCATCGCCGCCATGGTCTACCTCTTCACTCCGCTCATGATCCTGACCCTTGTCGGAGTGCTCGAATCCATCCCCGACGACCTGCTTCAGGCCTCCGCATCGCTGGGCGCCAAGCCCACGGCCACCTTCTCGCAGGTGGTGCTGCCGCTGGCCGTTCCCGGTCTCATCGTCGGCGCCGTCCTCGTCTTCACCGGCAGCTTCACCTCCTACGCTACCCCGCAACTACTGGGCGGCGAGAGCGTGATGATGATGGGTACGCTCATGTACCAGCAGGCCATGGTCGTCTTCGATTGGGTCAGCGCCTCCACCATTGCCGCCGTCATGGTGGTCATCACCATCGCCATTGTGGCGCTGATGACGCGCCTTGCCCGCCGCCTCAACCCCATGGCCGTCTGATGACCCAGAAGCTTCACCCGGCTCTGATTGCCTTCACCGCTCTGGTCTTCGTCTTCCTCGTTGGCCCGCTGGTGATCGTCGTGGGCGCCGCGCTCAGCGACACCACCTACCTCACCTTCCCGCCCCAGGGCCTTTCGCTGCGCTGGTTCGAGAACATCTTCGCCATTGATGCCTTCCGCCGCACGATCCTGACGAGCCTGCAGATCGGCTTCCTCGCCACTTTCATCGCCCTCGTCATCGGCATTCCGGCCGCCTATGCGCTCAACCGCTACCGCATCGCGCTGCCCGGCTGGCTGTCGACGCTTTTCGTGCTCCCGGTGCTGGTGCCCGAACTGGTGTTGGGCTTCTCGCTTCTCAAGAACCTTGCTACCCAGATGCACGCGCCCATCTTCATCTCGCTCGTGCTCGGCCACTCGCTGCTCGTGCTGCCCTATGTGGTGCGCGTCATCAGCGCTTCGCTCGCCTCGTTCGACTTTTCGGTCGAGGAGGCCGCGGTGAGCCTGGGCTCGTCGCCGCTCAAGACGTTCTTCACCATCCTCCTGCCCAACGTGCGCTCGGGCGTCATCGCCGCCTTCATCCTGGCGTTCATCACCTCGATCAATGACGTCTCGATCTCGATCTTCCTGACAGGCCCGGGCCTGTCCACTCTGCCCATCCAGCTTCTCGCGCACATGGAGCAGTTCTTCGATCCCACCGTTGCCTCGGTTTCCGTGCTGCTCATGGTGCTCACCGTCGCTGTCATGGCGATCGTCGAGCGCACCCTGGGCCTGACCTTCCTTGCCAAATAGAGCCGCCCCGTGACCAAAGCCCTTTCCATCCAGTCGATCACCGCCCACTACGGCACGACCAAGGTGCTTGAGGATCTCTCGCTCGAAGTGGGGGAGGGGGAGCTCGTCTCTCTGCTCGGCGCCTCCGGCTGCGGCAAGACCACCACGCTCCGCCTCGTCGCCGGCTTTCTCGAACCGACCTCGGGCAAGATCGAACTCGGCGGGCGGGACCTCACGCGTCTCCCCGCCCACAAGCGCGACATCGGCCTCGTCTTCCAGAACTACGCGCTCTTTCCCCACATGAGCGTCGCCGACAATGTCGGCTTCGGCCTCAAGCAACGCGGCATTGCCGGCGACGCCAAGGCCAAGCGCGTCTCGGCCATGCTCGAACGCGTTGGCCTTGCCCACCTTGCCGACCGTCTGCCCGGTGCGCTTTCCGGGGGCCAGAAGCAGCGCGTCGCGCTCGCCCGCGCCCTCGTCATCGAACCGCCCCTGCTCATGTTCGATGAGCCGCTGTCCAATCTCGATGCCAAGCTGCGCGTCGACATGCGGGTGGAAATCCGCCAGCTGCAGCGCGCCAACGGCACCACCTCGGTCTACGTGACCCACGACCAGGAAGAGGCCTTCTCGATTTCCGATCGCGTCGCCATCATGAATGCCGGCCGCATCATGCAGCTCGATACGCCCGAGACGCTCTACCAGCGCCCCGCCAACGCCTTCGTCGCCCGCTTCGTCGGCTTTGAAAACCTCATCGCCATGAAGGTGGTCGCCCGCGACGGCCCAGCGGTCACCGCCGAGGCCGCAGGCGGCGCTCGCCTTGTGCTCTCCCAGGACGATTTCGGAGCGATCCCCGATAGCTTCATCCTTGCCTGCCGTGCCGATGGTCTCGCCGTCACAGATGATGCCTCGGCCCAGGGCATTCCGGCCGAACTGGGCCTGCGCACCTATCTCGGTCGCGCCTACCAGTACCAGTGCGCCACTTCCGCCGGGGCCCTCATCGCCAACGGTCCGCTGACCCGGCCGCTCGAGCCCGGGGGCAAGGCGAGCCTCGTGCCTGTCCCCGAGCAGTGCACCATCCTCCAGCCCGAATGACCATCCTTCTCACCAACGCCTGGCTGCTCACCATCGATGCGGCCATGAATGTCCACGAGAACGGCTGGCTCCGGATCGAGGGCGATACCATCACCGCCCTCGGCTCGGACGCGCCGCCCGAAGTGCCCGGCGCCCAGGTCATCGATTGCCAGGGCGACTTCGTCATGCCCGGCATGGTCAACACTCATTGCCACATGGGCATGTCGGTGTTCCGCGGTCTGGGCGAGGACGTCGATGATCGGCTCTACCGCTACATCCTGCCGCTCGAACGCAAGTTCGTGGATCGGCAGATGGTCCGGGCCGGCACCGCGCTTTCCGCGCTCGAGATGATCCAGGGCGGCGTCACCACCGTCGCCGACATGTATTACTTCGAGACCGAGGTCGGTCGCGTCGCGGCGGCGTCCGGCCTGCGTGCCATCGTCGGCCAGACGCTGGCCGATTTCGACCCGCCCGACCACAAGAGCTTCGAAGAAGGCTTTGCGCTCGTCGAGGAACTGGTGGCAGAGTTTGCCGGCCACCCGCTCGTGACGCCCTCCATCGCCCCGCACGCCCCCTATTCGACCGGCCTCGCCGTCATGGAACGCGTGGCGCGCTGGTCCGCCGATCATCCCGGCGTGCCCGTCCAGATGCACCTGGCCGAAAGCGACCTCGAGGTCAAATGGGCCCGCGACACCCACCAGACCTCGACAGTCGAGGTCACGCGCCAGGCGGGTCTGCTCAAGCCCGGCCTGATCTGCGCCCACTGCCTGCAGCTCGATGACGCCGACATCGCCCTCATGGCAGAGGCCAGGGTCTGCGTCGCCACCAATCCGCGCTCGAACGGCAAGGCCGGACGCGGCATCGCGCCTGTTGAGAAGTTGCGCGCCGCCGGACTGCCCGTCGGCATCGGCAGCGATGGAGCGATGAGCGGCAACACGCTCGACCTCTTCTCCCAGTTCGCCCCCGTTTCGATGTTCGCCAAGCTCCTCGCCGGCTCGCGCAAGCCGCTCCCAGCGTCGAGTGTCATCCGCATGGCAACCATCGAGGGCGCCCGGGTGCTCGGGTTGTCCGAAAAGATCGGCTCGCTCGAAGTCGGCAAGCAGGCCGATCTCATCCGCATCAGCCTTGCCGCCCCGCGGCTGCACCCGATCTATGATCCCTATTCCGCCCTGGTCTTTGCCGCCATGCCGACGGATGTGACCGACGCCATGGTCGCCGGCCGCTGGCTGATGCGCGACCGGTCGGTGGAAACGCTCGAACCGGCCAGGGTCGTGGCGGACGCGATGCAGGTTGCCGCGACCTTCAAGGCGGAAATGCGCGAAATCGATGGGGGAGCGCGATGAATCCGGTCGTGATCGACACCGATCCTGGGCTCGACGATGCCGTGGCGATCCTTTTCGCCCTGGCCTCAGGCCGTTTCGATATCCTGGGCATCACCACCGTTGCCGGCAATCTGGGCATCGATGTCACCACCCGTAATGCCGGCCGGCTGCTAGCCCTCCTGGGGCGTCCTGACATCCCGGTTGCTGCCGGGGCCACGGCGCCCCTCGACCGTCCGGGCATCGATGAGGCCGCCATCCACGGCGATGACGGTCTGGGTGGCACGCGCCTGCCCGAGCCACGCCAGCCGGCGCTTCCCGATGCCGTGACCTGGCTCGAAGAGACGCTCATGGCCCATCCGGCTGGCGGCGTCGATATCCTGGCGCTTGGTCCCCTCACCAATATTGCCGCCCTCATCCGTCGCTCGCCCGAGGCGGCGCGGCGCATCGGCCGTATCATCGCCATGGGTGGCGCGGTCGCCGAGCGGGGCAATGTCGGCCCGCGCTCCGAATTCAACTTCGCCTACGATCCGGAAGCTGCCGAAATCGTCTTCGCCTTCGGCCTCGACTTGACCATCGTGCCGCTCGACGTGACCCGCAAAGTCCGTGCCGATGCCGCCTATCTCGAACGCCTGCGTGCCGGCCCGATCGCCGCCCGTGCCGCCGGCGATCTCATCGCCGCCTACTTCCAGGACGGGCGCCAGAGCCGCCCGCTGCACGATCCGTGTGTCATGCTCTATGCCGTCGCGCCCGAGCTTTTCGGCATCGACAAGCTCGCCATCGGCATAGATCTCGCCGACGATCCCGGTGCCCTCGAAGAGGTTGGAAGCGGCGCCCCGCTCAAGGTGGCCCTGGCTATCGATGCGGAAGCGGCCAAGGATCTCCTGGCCACGGGTCTCCTCAACGAGCCGGCCTAGCTCCGGGCCAGCTCCTGCTCGACGAGGGCGGTCCAGAACCGCGCGCCCGTCAGGATCGCCTCGTCGTTGAAGTCGTAGCGCGAATTGTGGTGCAGCGCCCCATCCACCGCCGGGCCGTTGCCAAGCCAGACGTAGGCCCCGGGCACCTGCGCGCTGAAATCGGCGAAATCGTCGCCGGCTGTCGAGGGCGGAAAGTCCGTGACCACCGGGCGTGACCCGGTCGCCGCCTGCGCTGCCCGCAGTGCGCGTGCCGTCACATCGGCATCGTTGACCACGGGCGGGATCCTGCGCAGGAAACTGTACTCCGCCGCAATGCCGAAGGTCGCCGCCACGCCATGGGCGATCTTGCCGATCTCGGCCTCGATCTGGTCGCGAACCTGCGGACTATAGGCGCGGGCCGTGCCGCCGATCCGCACCTGGTCGGGAATGACGTTGAGCGCCTTGAAATCACCCGCCGCCAGCGCACAGGCGCTGATCACGACCGGTTGCAGCGGATCGACAACCCGCGCGGCAATGGTGTGGATCGCCACGAGGAAGTGCCCGGCGGCTGTGACCGCGTCCCGCCCAAGGTGCGGCTTGGCGCCATGCGTACCTACGCCCGTGAAGGTGACTTCCCAGGAATCTGACGAGGCGAGTTGCGGCCCCACCACCACTGCCATCTCGTCGGTTGCCAGCCCCGGCATGTTGTGGAGCCCATAGACCGCGTCGACCGGAAAGCGTTCGAAGAACCCATCGCGGATCATGGCCCGGGCGCCGCCGCGTCCTTCCTCTGCCGGCTGGAAGACGAAATGCACCGTGCCCGAAAAACTCTTCTCGCGCGCCAGGTGCCGCGCTGCCGCCAGCAGCATGACCGTATGCCCGTCGTGCCCGCAGGCATGCATGACGTTGGGGACTTCGGACTTATAGGGGCGCTCCGCCAGTTCGGGCATGGCCAGCGCGTCCATGTCCGCGCGCAGCGCGATGGTGCGCGATCCGTCCCCGATCTTCAGTGTGCCGACCACCCCTGTCTTGCCCAGTCCGCGGTGAACTGAGATGCCAGCTTCCTCGAGCAGCCGGGCCACGATGGCGCTGGTGCGCTCCTCCTCGAACCCCAGTTCCGGATGGGTGTGCAGATCCCGGCGCAGGGCGGTCATCATTTCGATTTCGAAGGGGTCGTTGTCGCCCGAGTGCATTGGCGGTCGTGCTCGTCGCGTTTAAAGAGGGGCGGACCATCGGCCATCTGCCCGGTTGCTTCAAGGAGAAGTTTGAGTGCCCATGTTGCCGCACACGTTCTGGCAGGAGATCGTACCGGAAGGGACCTATGATCGCGATCCCCCCGGCGGCTTCTCGGAGGGCTATCCCGCCCAAATGCCCGATGGGCGGCAACTGCTCCTTCCGATCCGCGTGCTGCCCGGCGACGGCTCGCGCGCGGTTGCTTCCCTGATCGTCAACCAGGCCAGCTTCGCCGTCGAGGATGCCCTGGCCGCCGCCATGACCGATCTGCTCTTGCCCTGCGCGCCCGACGTGATCGTCGGCGTTCCGACGCTCGGCCTGCCGCTCGCCAACAACGTTGCTCGCCGCCTCGGGCACGCGCGCTCGGTCGCGCTCGGCACGTCGCGCAAGTTCTGGTACCGCGACGACCTGGCAGAACCGCTCAGTTCGATCACCAGCCCCTCGGCCGGCAAAACCATTTTCCTCGATCCGCGCATGCTGCCCCTGCTCGAGAACCGCCGCGTCGCTGTCATCGACGATGTCCTGAGTACCGGCTCCTCGATGAGCGCTGTGCTGCGCCTGCTGGCCAAGGCGGGGATCGAACCTGTCGCCATCGCCGCCGCCATGCTCCAGAGCGAGCGCTGGCACGCGCCGCTGGCGCCATGGGTCGGGCGAATTGTCGCACCCCTGGTCTCGCCGATCCTGGCGGCCACCGGCAGCGGCACGTGGCGCCCGTTGGTCTAGCGTTGTTCCCGCCGTTGCAGAGTCTATCGCTCCCGCCTCTCACGCATTGGTGATCGGCAAATGAATCGAGCAGTATTGTCATTTCGATATTTGTGAATCGACTCGCGTCCGCTCTGAATCAATTGCGCGATGATTCAGTGCGATTCATTTGCCGTGTCCAAAAAACAATTACAGCGTTAGTTAGAATTGTATCGTCCCTGGTAGTGTTCCGGTGAGCAAGTCGGGGTGAATAGCGTAGTGGTAAGAGTAAGTTAAGCGGTCTGTGGGAGCAATATTGTCGTAGCCTGCCTAGTGTGGGCGTACGTACGTCAAAACCAGCAGGCGGGGGCTCGCATGGCGGAGGCGGTTGGATTTCGTAAGTAGATGTCCGAGCGCATTCCGATCTGAGTAAGTAGAATGCGCCGACAGTTTAGTTCTGTTTCCGGTCATTGCCATGACTGAAGAACGATATTTTACGCTCGTTTTGAACGGTGACGCGGGCGTCAAGAACGCCCAGGACCTGGTCGCCGGCTTGCGCGACGCGCTTGGACAGCATGACACGATCGGCATCGACACGCGGGCCGTGACGGCGGCGGACGTGACGACCGTCCAGTCGCTCATCGCGGCACGAAAGAAGGCCGATGCCGCGGGCAAGTCGCTCTTCCTTCTCGCTCCGCTCGCAACCCCGATCGAGCGCGTGCTCACCACCGCCGGGTTCTGCACCCCGTCGGACGTCGCCGACGACTTCTGGACCCCTGCAGATCAGCCAAAGGGAAACTGGGCATGAGCAAGACCATTCTGACCATCGACGATTCCGCATCCATCCGGCAGATGGTCGCCATGACCCTTTCGTCGGCCGGCCTGAACGTGATCGAGGCCGCAAATGGCGCCGAAGGCTACGACAAGGCCATCGCCCAGCACGTCGATGCGGTGATCACCGACCTCAACATGCCGGTGCTCAACGGCATCGAGTTTATCCGCAAATATCGCCAGCACCCCGCCAGCAAGGGCGTGCCGATCGTGCTGCTCACCACCGAATCCGACGATGACCTCAAGCGTCAGGCCAAGGAAGCCGGCGCCACCGGCTGGATCGTCAAGCCCTTCAAGCAGGACCAGCTGCTTGCGGTGATAAAAAAGGTCACGGGAGCATGACCCTTTCCGACCCCGCCGAGGCCTTCCGCCAGGAGGCACGCGAGCTGCTTGAACAGCTCGAGAGCAACCTGCTCGACCTCGAGCAGAACCCGGGCAATTCCGACCTCATCAACTCCACGTTCCGCGCCCTCCATACCGTCAAGGGCTCGGGTGCCATGTTCGGGTTCACGGCCGTGGCCGAATTCGTCCACGAGTTCGAGACCGCCTTCGATCGCGTCCGCAAGGGTGAGACCGAGGCGACCCCGGCGCTCATCGGCATCGCCCTCGATGCCAAGGACCACATCCACCGCCTCATCGAGAGCCCGCAGGCCGGGGCTGCGGGCGGCGAAGCCATTCTTTCGGCCCTGCGCGTCATTGTCGGTGGAGGGGAGGGGGCCGCGCCGGTCGTCGCGTCGATGGCTCCCGCCGAAGCCGAGCCTGTCGAAGTCGGCAGGTGGCGCCTCACCTTCTACTTGCCGTCTGACGCCCTGGTCTACGGCACCAATCCGCTCCTGCTGCTCGACGAGTTGGCCGAGATAGGGCCATCGACCATCACCGCGCTGACCGACCGCATCCCGGACCTCGACGTCATCGAGGCCGAAACGCCCTATGTCGGCTGGCAGGTCGATATCACCGCTCCCGATCCGACGAGCGCCATCGACGACGTCTTCCTCTTCCTGCGCGACGGCATGGAACTCACACTCGAGCCGCTCGCCGACGCCGCGGCAGAAGAGCCCGCGCCTGTCGAGGAGCCTCAGGTTGCGCCCATCGCCGAGGCCCCTGCGGCAGCGCCCCAGGCCCCGAAGAAACCGGCCGAAAAGTCCGAGGCGCCCGAGCGTGCCGCCACGTCGTCCCTGCGCGTGCCGGCCGAGCGGCTGGACGAGCTGATGGATCGCGTCGGCGAACTGGTCATCGCCCAGGCCCGCCTGAGCCAGATCGCGGCCCAGAGCTCCGATCTCAACCTCAAGGCGGTCGCCGAGGAGCTCGAACGCCTGTCTTCCGGCTTGCGGGACACCACCATGGGCATCCGCATGGTGCCGATCGGCTCGCTCTTCAGTCGCTTCCGTCGTCTCGTCCACGACCTGTCCCATGACCTCGGCAAGCCGATCGAGTTCATCACGGCGGGCGAGGACACCGAACTGGACAAGACCATGATCGAGCGCCTTGCCGATCCGCTCGTCCACCTCATCCGCAATGCCGTCGATCATGGCCTCGAAAGCGGCGAGCGGCGCCTGGCGACCGGCAAACCCGAAAAGGGCACGGTGCGTCTGTCGGCCGTCTATTCGGGTGCCGAAGTGGCCATTTCGGTCACCGACGACGGGGCAGGGCTCGATGCCGCGCGCATCCGCGCCAAGGCCGAGGAAAACGGCCTCATCACCCCAGAGACCAAGCTCACCGATGCCGAGCTCTACCACCTCATTTTCGCCCCTGGCTTTTCGACCGCCAAGGAGGTGACCTCGCTTTCGGGCCGCGGCGTCGGCATGGACGTGGTCAAGCGCACCATCGACGGGCTGCGCGGCACTATCGATCTGACCTCGCGCCCCGGCGAGGGCACGACCCTCACGTTGCGTCTGCCGCTCACCCTCGCCATCATCGATGGCATGCTGGTGCGTGTGGGGGACGGCCGCTACACCATTCCGCTGGCCGCGGTCGAAGAGTGCGTGGAACTTCCCGAGGGCATCCAGGCAGCCGCGCGCGGCCGCAACTTCCTCGATATCCGCGGCGCCCTCGTGCCTTACCTGCGCCTGCGCGAGGTCTTCGGTACGCGCGAGCCCGCCGAGCCGCACCAGAAGGTGGTCATCGTCTCCTCTACCGAAGGCAGGGTGGGATTGGTGGTCGACCAGATCATCGGCAACAACCAGACCGTCATCAAGCAGCTCTCCAAGCTGCATTCGGACATCAAGTCCTTCTCGGGCGCCACCATCCTGGGTGACGGCTCGGTGGCACTGATCCTGGATACCGCCCATCTCGTGGCCGCCGGCCAGGGCTATGTCGACCGCAACCTGGGGAGGGCGGCATGAGCGCACCTGCCGACACCTCGATGACGGCGCTGACCATCCGCCTCCAGGACGAGCTGTTCGCCGTTGAGGCCGGACGGGTCCGTGAAATCCTCGATCTCGTCCCCTTCACCCACGTTCCCAACGCCCCGGCCTTTGTCGGCGGGCTCATCAACGTGCGTGGGCGCGTGGTGCCGCTGGCCGACCTGCGGGTCGTCTTCGGCATGGATCGTCCCGAGGCCGACGAGGACACCCGCATCGTGGTGATGGAAGTCGATATCGACGGCGAACCCACCATTGCCGGCATTCTCGCCGACAAGGTCCATGACGTGACCGACATCGAGACCGCCTCGATCGAGGAGACGCCCAAGGTGGGCATGCGCTGGCGGCCCGAGCTCATCAAGGGCATCGGCAAACGCAATGGCGACTTCATCATCATTCCCGACATGGAACGGATTTTCGAAACTCCGGGCGGCAGAACTCCGCTCGCGGCAGCATCAGAAGAAAGGCCTGCATCGTGAGACTTACCATCAAGACCAAGCTGACGGCGGTGTTCACCACCGTGGTGGCCCTGTCGGGGGTCAGCATGTTCATGGCGATCCAGAATTTGGGGACTATCAACGACTCCATGAGCTCGATCGTCAACGGCCCCGTTGACCGCTCCCTGCGACTCAAGGACATGCAGTTCGACCTGGCCACGATCTCGGGCGACATGCGCGCCATGATCATCAGCACCGATGCCGCCGAAATGGCCAAGATGCGGCGCGAGATCGACGCCAAGCTCACCGACATCCAGGCCAATGCCTCCGACCTCGACGGCAAGTTCTCGGTCGCCGAATCCAACACCGACATGAAGACGATCGTGGATTCCCTGGGCGACTACCGCGCCGCCCTGACCCGCGTTCAGGACGAGGCCGTCAAGAACACCGATACCGAGGCCTTCGCCCTAACCACCACCAAGGGCAGCGCTGCCGTCACCGCGCTCGAAAAGTCCCTTGCGGCCCTGCGCCAGGCGGTGGCCAATCGCGTCAGCGCCGGCGATGCGGCGGCCTTTGGCGCCTACCAGGCAACGACCGACCTCTTCCTCAGCGCCAGCGACGTTTTCCGGCAGCACCGCAACGTGCTCCTGGCCTCCTCCGATCCGGCCAAGCAGGACGAGTGGTTCAAGGATTTCCAGGGCGTCATCGATGAGTTCCAGCCGACTTTCGAGCGCCTGGGCCGCCTGATCGCGCCTGCCGAGATGGGCCTGTTCAACCAGGTGCGCACCGACTTCGCCGCCATGGTCGAGGCCATGAACGCCGGCAACGCCCTGGCCATCCAGCGCTCGGGTTACACCAGCAACGTCCTCAACGCCACCGAAGCGGCCCCGCTGCGCCAGCACATCGTCGAACTGGTCGACGCGATCGTCGAGCGCAACGATGTCGTCCTGCGTGAAGCAACCGAGCATGCCAATGCCGTCTACGAGAGCAGCCGCATGCTTCTCATCGCATTGCTGGTCGGCTCCGCACTGATCGCCTTGGTCGCCGCGCTCTGGATCGTCATCTCGATCTCGCGTGCCCTTTCCAGCGCCGTGCGCCTTGCCGGCGAAGTCGCTGCGGGCAACCTGAGCGCCTCGGTCGCCGTCAAGAGCGACGACGAGGTGGGCGACCTGGTCAAGGCCCTCAACGCCATGACCCGCAAGTTGCGTGAAGTGGTTGCTGAAGTCACCGCCGCCACCCGCAACGTGGCGGCCGGTAGCCAGGAAATGTCGGCCACGGCCGAGCAGTTGAGCCAGGGTGCCACCGAGCAGGCGTCCTCTACCGAAGAGGCTTCCGCCTCGATGGAAGAAATGGCGGCCACCATCAAGCAGTCGGCCGATAACGCCACCCAGACCGAAAAGATCGCGCGCCAGTCCGCTGCCGACGCCATCGCCTCCGGCGACGCCGTCAACAACGCGGTCAACGCCATGCAGACCATCGCCGAAAAGATCATGGTCGTGCAGGAGATCGCCCGCCAGACCGATCTGCTCGCCCTCAACGCCGCAGTCGAGGCTGCCCGCGCCGGCGAGCATGGTCGGGGTTTCGCGGTCGTCGCTTCCGAGGTGCGCAAGCTTGCCGAGCGCTCCCAGGCTGCCGCAGCCGAGATATCGACTCTCTCGGGCACCACGGTCAAGGCCGCCCAGTCGGCTGGTGAAATGCTGGCCAAGCTCGTGCCCGATATCCAGCGGACCGCTGAACTGGTCGAGGAAATCTCGGCCGGCAGCCGCGAGCAGAATGCCGGTGCGACCCAGATCAACACCGCCATCCAGCAGCTCGACAAGGTGACCCAGCAGAACACCTCGGCTGCCGAAGAGATGTCGGCGACCTCCGAGGAGCTGGCCAGCCAGGCCGAGCAACTCCAGGCCGCCATCAGCTACTTCCGCACCGACGGTTCGGCGGTTGCTCCGGCGGCGAACGAAGCCCGCCAGGCTCCGAAGGCCGATCTCAAGGAAGCCATCCTTGCCGGGGCGCCGCACATGACCGCCCCGCGCAAGCCCGCTCCCAAGGCCAAGGCCTCCTCCGGCGGCGGCTTTGATCTCGACCTCGATGACGGCCGCGACGAACTCGACAACGAGTTCACCCGCCGCGGCGCAGCCTGAGGGGACCACGGCCATGGCTGAACAGGCCCAGTACGTCACCATCGGTGTCGCGAACGAATTGTTCGCGGCTCCGGTCGCCAAGGTCCAGGAAATCCTGGACATGCAGGTCATCGCCCGCCTTCCGCGTGCGCCCGAACACCTGCTCGGCATCATCGATGTACGCGGGGAGGGGGTGCCGGTGCTCGATCTGCGCCTCACCCTCGGGCTGCCTGCGGCAACGGACACCGAGAATACGCGCATCGTCGTGCTTGCCGTTACCGGCCCGGCCGGCGAAATGCGGGTTGGCCTGCGCGCCGACAGGGTCTTCGAGGTGACGGTTCTCGATAGCGACGCTCTCGATCCGCCGCCGGCCATCGGCCAGGCCTGGAGCGGGCATTGCGTCCAGGGCATCGGCCGCCGCAATGGCCGCTTCGTCACGGTGCTCGATCTGGATCGCCTGCTCGGCGACGCCGCGAGCGCCGCCACCATCGCTGCCTGAGGCCGGCGTTTCCCCGCTTACCGCCCGGAGTATATCCCTTGCCACCGTTCGCCCGCACCGCCGTTCGGCTCGACGACGATGATGACGATCATCTCTCGGTGCACGATTTCCAGCGCATCGCCAGCCTGATCGGCAAGGAAGTCGGCATCAAGCTGCCGCCCACCAAGCGCCTGATGGTGGAAGGGCGTCTGCGCAAGCGCATTCGCGTGCTCGGCCTGTCGAGCTTTGACCGCTATGGAGACCTGCTCTTCCGCAGCGAAGGCGGGCTCGAGGCCGAACTGCCCTTCCTCGTCAACGCAGTCACCACCAACAAGACCGACTTCTTCCGCGAACCCGAGCACTTCGAGTGCATGGAAAAGGTGCTGGTGCCCAAATTGCTCGAGGCGCGCCGGAGCGAGCGCAAACCCTTGCTCAAGGTGTGGAGCGCGGCAAGCTCCACCGGGGCCGAGGCCTATTCCATCGCCATGCTGCTGGCCGATATGGTCGCCCAGCAGCGCGATTTCCGCTTCGCGGTCCTGGGCACCGACATATCGAGCGACGTGCTCGATCAGGGGCGCCGGGCCGTCTATCCGGCCGATCAGGTCGTGCCGGTCCCTCCTGCCATGCATTCGCGCTACATCATGCATGCCCGTCGCCCGGGCCTGCGTCCGGAGGTCCGCATCGTGCCCGAGCTGCGTCGTCTCGTGCGCTTCGAACGGCTCAATCTGATGGACGCCGCCTATCCCTTCGACAAGGACGTGGACATCATCTTCCTGCGCAACGTGCTCATCTATTTCGAGAAGCAGGACCAGGCCGCCGTCGTCACCCGCCTCGTCAACCATCTGCGCCCCGGCGGTTATCTTTTGCTTGGTCATTCCGAGTCCATGATCGGGACCTCGGTCACCATGCGGCAGATCGCACCTGCCGTCTTCCAGCGCGTTTGAGTAGTATCATGAGCCAAAAGATCCGCGTTCTCATCGTCGACGACAGTGCGTCGGTGCGGATGGCCCTCAGCGAGATCATCGCCGCCGACCCCGATCTGGATGTCATGGCCACCGCCGCCGACCCCTATGTGGCCGCCGAGCGCATTCGTCAGGAAGTCCCCGATGTGATCTTCCTCGATATCGAGCTGCCGCGGATGGATGGCCTGACCTTCCTGCGCAAGATCATGGTCCAGCGGCCCATCCCGGTCGTCATCTGCTCGAGCCTCGCCCAGGCTGGCTCGGAAACGCTCATGCAGGCCCTCGAGGCCGGCGCGGTGGACGTGGTGAGCAAGCCGCGCATCGATACGGCCCATTTCCTTCAGGAATCGCGCATGCGCATCTGCGACGCCGCCAAGGCCGCCGCCCATGCCAAGCTGCGCGGGGTGCGCAAGGCCGCGCCCGCCCTCGCCATCGAGGCCAAGCTGACGGCGGATGCCGTGCTGCCGGCGGTGTCCGAAACGCGTCGGACTTCCCTCATGGCGCGCCTTCCCGTCACCGAACCCATCGTGGCGATTGGCGCCTCGACCGGCGGTACCGAAGCCCTGCGCGAAGTTCTCGAAGCCCTCCCGGCGGCAAGCCCTGCCATCGTGATCGTCCAGCACATGCCCGAAAAGTTCACCGCAGCCTTCGCGCGGCGCCTCGACGCGAGCTGCGCCGTGTCGGTGCGCGAAGCCCAGGATGGCGACGCCGTGGTTGCGGGCAGCGTGCTCATCGCCCCCGGCAACCAGCATATGCAGCTTGTCCGCAATGGCTCGCGCTATTCGGTCAAGATCGTGGATGGACCGCATGTGTCCAGGCACCGTCCCTCGGTGGACGTGCTCTTCCGCTCCACCGCTCAGACCGCCGGCCGCAATGCCATGGGCATCCTGCTCACCGGCATGGGCGACGACGGCGCGCGCGGGCTGCTCGAGATGAAGCAGTTCGGCAGCCCGACCATAGCCCAGGACGAAGAGACCTCGGTGGTCTTCGGAATGCCCAAGGAAGCGATTCAGCGAGGCGCGGCCGGCAAGGTCGTGCCGCTCGGACGTGTCGCTCAGGAAATCATAGGCTTTGCCCGCAGCGCCCCGCAGCCGATCGGAGGCGCAGCATGAACCAGCCCCTTCCCGACGTCCTCGACGTCCAAACCCGCTCCCAGCCCGACGCAGCAACGGTTCGCCGCTTGGCTGCGGACCTCGAGCCGCCCCGCCGGCAGATCGAGACGGCCTTCGTCGCCGTCGGCTCGCGCCTGACCGACGGCGCCGCCATGCTCGGCAATCTCACCAAGGTGTTCGAAGCCCTGCCCGAGATACTCGAGGGTCCCCAGGTCCAGGAGGCCAGCGCCCATCTCGGGGCCGTCAGCGGCAAGGCTCGCGAGCTCTCCGATACCTTTGCCCGCGAAAAGGCCGATCTCGATCGCCTCGTCGAAGTGGTGGCCGCCGCCAACGCGCCCGTCGCCGACCTTTACCGGACCGTCAAGATGATGGGGATCGTGGCCATCAATGCCGGCGTCACCGCTGCCGGCATCCTCGTGGATGGCGACGAATTCGACGTCTTCACCAACGACATCGCCGGCCTCTCTGACAGTGCCGGCCGCACCATCCAGGAATTTGCCCAGGTCTACCGGCAACTCACCGCCGAGGTCGAGCGCGCGGTCGAGCAGCGCGCCCATTTCGAGCGCACCCATGCCCACACCCTGGAGTCGCTCGCCGACAGCCTCTCGCGCACCTTGGAGGCGCTCGATGAGCAGCGCCAGGGCGCGCTCGCCGGCAGCGCCGAGACCGGTCGTGTGTCGCGTCAGATCGTCGGCCGGATCGGCAGTGCCGTCATGGCGCTCCAGGTCGGCGATGCCACCCGGCAGCGGCTTGAGCATATCGAGGCGGCGCTGGGCGCCCTGGCCGACCTCGTCGAGGGCGGAACTGCCGCCGGCCATGTCGTGCCCGCCGGGTGCACCGGCGATGCGGTTGCCGCTTTCGCCGCGCTCGAACAGGCCCAGTTGCGTCAGTCCGCCGAAATCTTTGCCGCCGAAGTGGATGAGGCCGAGGCTTCCCTCAAGGCTCTGGCAAGCGATGCTGGCATGATCATGGCGCACAGCCGCGAGATTTACGGCGACACCACGCCCGGCAAGCCGTCGGCCCTCGCAAGCCTGAGCGGGCAGCTGCGCGCCGCCGTGGCGGTCCTGCGTGATTGCGAAGCCGAGCGCGGCAAGCTCGAACGCGTCGCCCATGCCGTCCAAGGCACCGTCAAGGTGCTGCTCGGCCATGTCGAGGCCGTGCAGGAAATCGAGGCCAACATGCGCCTCGTCAGCCTAAACGCCGCCGTGCGCTGCGCCCAACTGGGGCCGCGCGGTGCGCCGCTGACGGTCATCGCCATGCAGCTGCGCGAGCTGACCACTCAGACCGTCGTTGCGGCGCAGGACGCCATGTCCCGGCTCGACCAATCCTCCGAACTCGCCAGCGCGTTCGGAGCCGCCGCCACGGGCGATGCCGCCGGCCAGATCGGCCGGCTCGAACAGCAGGCCAATCTCGCTCTCACGCTTCTGGCCGATCTCGACAAGCGCCTCGCCTTGGCGCTCCAGAGCCTCAATGCCGATGGCCCGCGCGTCATCCGCGAGCTCGAGGCCGCCGCAGCCGGCATCGTCGGCCAGGCCGATATCGCCGAAGTCATGCAGGACATCGCCATGCAGGTAGCTGCCCTTTCGAGCGTGGCGCCGCCGGCCTCGCCCGATCCGGCGCTGGTCGCCGTTCTCGAATGGCTGCGCGCTCAGTACACCATGGAGGCCGAGCGTCAGATCCATTCCTCGCTCTTCGGCCCCAGGCCCGGCGCTGCAAGCCCGGCGGCCGAAGCCGAGGATGCCGGTCTCGACGACTTCATGCTCTAGCGCTCAATGCTGGACGGCCCCGTCCAGCTCCATCACCGCGATCAGCCGCTCGAAGCCATCCTCGGTGCCCAGCTTGCGCGTCGCGGGGTCGGAGCCATCGAGGAAAGCGGCCTGCTCGGTGAAGGTCATCCGCGTCTCCTTCCCGCGCGCCCGGAACTCGATGGTGACCAGCGAGGTCGAGATGCTCGCGCCCTCGAGAGTCATCTCGTAGGCGTAGACGATCCGCGCCGCCGGGACGATCTCGAAGTAATGCGCGCGAAAGCCCAGCTTGCGCGCGTCCGGCATGCGCCAGAGCGCCATGTCCTCCCCACCGCGCCTGAAGTCGAACCGCCCGTCGAGTTCGGTCCAATCCACGTGGCAGGAATTCCATTGGCGCTTGAGCTCCGCCTCCGACCAGAACCGGAAGGCATGGCGCGGGCTGCCGGGCAGGTCGCGCGCGATAGTGAATGTGGTGTGGCTCACCGCTTCGTTCATGGCTGGTCCTCTTCGTCTTCCGGCAATGCCGCCATCGCCGCCGCCAGGCGGTCGAAGCCGCGGTTGAGGGCGTTTTCGCGCTGCTTCACCCACGCGCCGATCGGGTCGAGCGCGCCCGGTTCCATCCGGTAGGTTCGCACCCGCCCCACCTTTTCGGAGGCGACCACCCCGCCTTCCTCGAGCACCCGCAGGTGCTTGAGCGCCGAAGGCAGGGCCATGGCCAGCGGCTCGGCCAGTTCCTTGACCGATGCCGGCCCGGCGCTGAGCCGCTCCACCATGCTGCGGCGCTGCGGATCGGCCAGGGCCAGGAACATGCGGTCGAGATGCTGGGGTGCCTGCAAGAACGGGGTCTCCAAAACGTCTAGAGGCAGAGATAGCGCTCCGGCATGGCCTCCCGATAGGGGAACATGTCAAAATAGGGCTGCGCTTCCCTGATCGCCCGCCGGAACGAGGGACGCTCCAGCAGGCGATCAAGATAGGCTTTGAGATTGCCCTGGTGCGGCGCGAAAGGGTGGATGATCGAAGCGAAAAACAGCGCCGGCGCTGCCGAACAGTCGGCGATGGTGAAGGCTTCCCCCGCCGCCCATTGGCGCTTATCCAGCTGCCGTTCGATCATCTCGTAGGCCGTATCGAGAGTGCCGTGCGCGTCGGCCACGCCCTGTGGGTCGCCCTTTCCGGCCGGCCGGATGCGGTCGAGCACCAGCTTCTGCATGGGCGTGCTGACGTAAAGATCGAAGAACCGGTCCCACAGTCGCGCCTCGAGCTGCCCATCCTCGTCCTCCGGCAGCAGCGGCGTCGCTCCCGGATAGTGTCGTTCGAGATATTCGATGATGATCGTCGTCTCGGGCACCGTGCGCTGGCGCGTCGCGTCATGAAGCACGGGGATCTTGCCGACCGGCCAAAGCGCCAGTAGCGCGCTCGTGGATTTCTCGTCCGCCAGGTCCACGATCACCGGCGAGAATGCCGTGCCGTTCTCGTAAAGCGCCGTCAGCACCTTGTGGCAGTAGGAAGCCAGCGGGTGGATGTAGAGGGTCAGGTTCATTGCGCGTCCGATAATAGTTTCCGTGTGAAGAAACCATTATCAGCCAGCATCCTTCGGGACAACAGATAGTTGCAGTAAAAAGAAACTATCAGGCCCTGCCGTAAGCCGACAAGAACACCCGCACACCCTCCCGGACGCAGCGCTGCAATTCGGCGTCGTTGGGGATGGCATCGTCGCCCAGCAGCATCGCCCGGTTGAGAGGTTCGGACATCACCAGCCAGTTGAAATGAGAGGCGGCCATCATGGGATCCTCGAACATCAGCAGGTCGCGCGCCGCCAGGTCCTCGAAAGTCCGTGCCAATGAGCGCATGGCGCGCGCCGGCCCGCGCTCGTAGAGCACGCGCGCCAGGTCGGGAAACCGTGCCACCTCTCCGATCACCAGCCGCCGCAACTGCATCAGGTGCGGCGTGACCACGATGGAAAGCTGCCTGTAGCCATAATCGAAGAGGAAACGCGCCAGGTCCTCGCGGTCCTGCAACTTCGGCAAATCGTTATGCACCAGGTCGCCCGCATGGTTGGTCATGCTCGAGACGATCTCGACGAACAGCCCCTCCTTGCTGCCGAAATGCTTGTAGACCGTCTGCTTTGAAACCCCTGAAAGGGCGGCGATCTCGTCCATGTTGGTGCCGAGATACCCGCCTTTGAGGAACACGGCCGTCGCTGCGTTGAGGATGGCGCGCCGCTTCTGCTCGGAGCGTCCGCCGCCCCTGTCGTCGCTCGCTTCGCTTGCCGCCGGAACCGCTCTCGTCATGCCAAATCACCTGCCATTGACTCTACAGTACTGGACAGTCTAGTTTGATGCAAATGGAGAACTAGACGGTCTAGTTCTAAAGGGAGTCGCCATGCACATTCAGTTTGCCGAACTGCCGGTATCCGACCAGGACCGGGCCAGGGCGTTCTACGTCACCCATTTCGATTGTCAGGTCGTTGCGGATGCCCCGATGGGCGCGGCCGATGGCTGGCGTTGGATCGAGCTGAAATTCCCCGGCAGCCAGACGGCGCTGCATTTCCTGCGCGCCAGGGAAAATCGCGATCCTGACGAACCCGTCCTGGTTCTCATCGATGAGAACCTGCACGACACCATCAGCAGGCTCAGAGCCGCCGGGGTCGAGATCATAACCGAGCCGCAGGAAGCGCCCTGGCAACCGGGCCGCACAGTCGCTGAGTTCCGCGACAGCGAGGGCAATCGCATGGTCCTCGGCACCCCGGAGGCCTCCCGATGAGCTTTCCCGTGGAGTCCCAAACCATCAAGGTCCCAGGCGCCAGTCTCTATTACGAGGCGACGGGGCAGGGGCCATTGCTGCTCATCATTCCAGGTGGGCCGCAGGATGCCGGACTTTTCGCCGACATGGCGCAACGTCTGGCTCATCGCTATCGCGTGGTCGCCTACGATCCGCGCGGCAACTCCCGCAGCACCTTTGACGGCGAAGAGCAGCCGCTCGACCTCGACGTGCTCGGCGACGATGCCGCCCACCTCATCGCCTCTCTCGGGGGCGGCCCAGCCCATGTGTTCGGCACCAGCGGCGGCGCCCAGATCGGTCTCAATCTGGCGGCGCGCCATCCCGATCGTGTGGCAACCCTCGTCGCCCACGAGCCGCCCACCGTCATGCTCATGGATGATCCGTCGGAGGCCCTCGCCGGGAACCGGTCCATCGTCGAAACCTTCCATCGCGATGGCGTCGAAGCGGCGATGGGCCTCTTCTTCTCGATGAACGGTCTCGATATGGACGGACCGCCCGACGCGCCCCCGCCTGAGGAAATGCCGCCTGAAGCGGTGGAAGCCTTCGCGCGCATCAGCGCCAACTTCCCCTATTGGCTTGCCCACGGCATCGAAGCCCTGTCGCTCTATAAGCCGGAAACCGAAGTTCTGGCCTCGGGCCGACCGCGCGTGGTGGTTGCCCTCGGCGAGCGTTCGCAAGGCCAGCCGATCTACGCCATGGGCTCGGCCCTCGCGTCGCGGCTTGGCATAGAGCCCACGCCCTTCCCGGGCGACCATGTCGGTTACGAGACCGATCCCGAGGCGTTCGTCGCGGCACTGGAGCGTCAACTGCAAGGTTGAGCAAAGGACGGCCATTGGCATTGCCACGCTTGCGCTTGGCCGTCCGCTCGGCAATACCGACTCGCTAACTGCATCGAAAGCCGGGCCATTGCTGAACCTTACCCTCTATGACCTCATCATTCGCTTCGGCGCCTATCTGTTGGTGGCCGCCATTGCCGGCTTCCTCGCGCAGGTGGTGCTGCGCGCCATGGGCGGCAAGGCGTCTCCCGAAGGCGGCGGCGCCGGCTACGGTGTCTTCGATGGTGTTGGACTGATCGGAGCGCTGATCTTCAAGCAGGGTTGGGGGCGCAGTCCGCAGCCCGAGCCCGGCAGCATGTGGGGAGGGCGCCTCGGCCTCGTCGTCTGGGTGCTTGTGACGCTGGCCCTGACCTTGCTGGCCGTTTGGGGCCTGCGCTATCTCCGGCCCACCATTGCCTCGTTCGGCACCAACGTCTTCACGCAAGGGGCGATTTCCATCCTCAACGTCAGCACCGATATCGGCATTTGGTTCGCGCTCATCTCGCTCCTGCCCATGCCGCCGCTATTGGGTGGCAACATCCTTCTCGCCCTCTTTCCGGGCCTGCGGCCTGCCGCGCGCGGCTTCTACTGGCCGGGCACGGCTCTCGTCGCTCTCTTCGTCGGCCTCGGCTTTGCCGAAGCGACCCTCGCACCGGCCTGGGCAACTCTGCGCAACTGGATGCTGGCCTAGCTATTCGAGCGCGGCCTCGACGCCGTAGCGATCAGCGATCTGCCCCAGCGTGCCGTCGCTCTTGATCTCCCCCAGTACCTGCTCCAGCCGGCGCTTGAGCGTCAGGTCGCCGCGCCAGAGGCCGAGTACGACGGGATAACGCTCGAGCGGCAGCTCGCTCACCTGCCAGCCGTGGGCATCCGCCATCGCCGTCGTGGCCAGCACCTCGCCGATCCCGCCGGCCAACTCGCCCGTCCCGATCTTGGCAGCGATCGCCTCCATGCCCGGCTCCAGATTCACGCGTGCCTCGCTTTCCTTCAGGTAGCGGCTGAGCGCAATGCGATCGAGGCCCGTGAGGCCCGGGTAGAAACCCACCAGCGCGCCCTTGAGCTCAAGATGGCCAGCCGGCGAGGCCACGGCCCAGCCCGTGTGGAGATAGGGTTGGGTGACGTCGAGGAACGAGCGCGTCCGCGTCGAATCCACCGTCCCGCCCGCCAGGAGCTGGCAGGTCGTGCGCGTCACCCGCCAGTTGCGCGGGTTGAAGTCCCTGCCCATGGCCGCAATGCGGTTGAGGTCGAGCCGCAAATCCATGCGCGCCGTAATCTCTTCGAGCAGCTCGACGTCAAACCCCGGACGGCTCGCCTCCGCCGTCACCAGCGGCGGGTAGGACTCGGGCACGCAGACGCGCAGGACGCCGCTTTTCTCCACCTCGGCCAGCGACGTGTCCGGCGGCAGCAGATAGAGCGCCGCCAGCAGCGCGAAGAGCACCGCCGCCGTGCCGATATCGCGCAGGAACCGGCGCAACCCCTTGAGCGCACTCATCCGCGGCGGAATTCCCAAACGGCGAGAAGGAAGAACGCCAGCGTCATGCCGCCCAGCACCAGGTAGTTCGTGGTGGGATCGAACTGGTGAAAGTTGATCAGCACCCCGCGCAGCGCGTCCACGCAATAGGTGATCGGGTTGATCCTGACGATCGCCACCAGCCACTCGGGATAGTTGACCACGCTCTGCGCCGCCGTCAGCGACGGGTCGAGCGGAAAGATCGAACTCGAAGTGAAGTAGAGCGGCAGGATCACGAGGTTGGAAAACACCCCGAACCCCTCGAAACTCTTGATGCGGCTGGCGATGATGACGCCCAGCGACGTCAGCCCGAACGAGAGCACGAACATCAGCCCGAGCGCCGAAAGGATCGCCTGCGGCGTGATCGTCACGTCCACGAACCGCGCCAGCACCAGGACGAAGCAGCCATGGAACATGGCCACCGTCGCCCCGCCCAGGATCTTGCCGAGCAGGATCGTCTCGCGCGCCAGCGGCGACACCAGCACCTCACGCAGGAATCCGAACTGCCGGTCCCAGATCACCGAGATCGCCGACTGCACGGAGGTGTAGAGAATGTTGAGGACGATCACCGCCGGAAAGATGAACTGCAGGTAGGTGAACGGCACCACGTAGCGCACCTCCCCATAGACCTCGCCCCGGAAATAGGGATTGAGGCCGATACCCATCACCAGCACCCAAAGGAGCGGGCGGCTGAAGCCACCGAGCAATTGCCCCCTGTCGCGCAGTGCGCGCTTGATCTCCCGCAGCCAGACCGCATAGAGCCCGGCAACCTGGATCCATGCCAGGCGCTGCCAGGAATCATCGTTGTCTTCCGCCCAGATATCGGCCTCGAAGGCCGTCGCGCTTGCCTCGCTCATCGCGTGTGCTCCCCGCCCTGTCGCGCAAAACTGAGCGTCCGCTCGCGCGGGCTCGCCTCCTGGTCGCGTGGCGCCTTGCCCGTCAGCGTCAGGAATACGCTTTCGAGGCTCGGCCGCTCGACGTCGAGGCTCCGGATGCGCGTCCCGAAGCGTTCGAGGAAATCCTCGACCGCCGCATCGTCAACGTCCGAGATCAGGATGCCTTCCCCGCTGGTCGCCCCGCGTGGGCCGTAATGGGCTAGGATCTCGGTCTTGGCGGCGCTGTCCTTGGGGCGGATGCGCAGGTATTCGCGTCCGATCGTGTGCTTGAGTTCGTCCGGAGTGCCCATCGCCAGCACCGCGCCGTGGTCGATCACGCACACGCGGTCGCAGCGCTCCACTTCCTCGATATAGTGGGTGGTCACCACGATGGTGAGCCCGCGCAATTCCTGAAGCCTGCGCAGGTAGAACCAGATACGCTCCCGCGATTGCGCGTCTAGCCCCACAGTCGGTTCGTCCAGGAATAGCACGCGTGAATTGTGTACAAGCGCCCGGGCAATCTCGAGCCGTCGCTTCATGCCCGAGGAGAGCGTGCGCACCAGCCGTTCCTTAACCTCGCCCAGTTCCACCAGTTCGAGCAGCGCATCGATGCGCTTCTGGCTCACGGACATCGGCACCCCATAAGCGAGCGCGTGGAACTTGAGGTTTTCCTCAACGCTCAGCCGGTCGTCGAGGCTCGGTTCCTGGAAAACCACTCCGATATTGCGCCGCGCGCGCAGAGGATTTTTGAGCACATCGACGCCGGCGATGCGCGCCGTGCCTGAATTGGGCTTGAGGATGGTGCAGAGGATGGAAAGGAGCGTGGTCTTGCCGGCGCCGTTCGGCCCGAGCAGCGCGAACAGTTCGCCCCGCCCCACATCGAAACTCACGCCGCCGAGCGCCTGGTGTTCGCCATAGCGCTTGGCGAGGTCCTTGACCTCAATGACGGGGGATGGAACGGCGGCTGGCCGCCCGGCTCCTGTGTTCATGCCTGTCTCCACGCTGAACGCGAGAACCATCGGGCGGAAATGCAGATGGCCTGAGAGTTTCCTTTCCCTATAGCGGCTTAGGCAGACCGGTCGAACGTTCAATCCTCAATTACATACATTGCGCCAACGTTGGGGGTGCTCGGCTTGACGCACCTCCGGGCGGCGCTGATAACTCGATGCGATATACTGAGTTCTTAGGGAATCTCCGACACGACTCTGGTTGACGATCCAAGGATCGGCAGCGTTGCCGGCCGCCAGGGCTCAGTTCGACTAAATTGTGTTAGGAACTGCTATGCGTAAGACATGGATGGGTCTGGGGATGTTCGTGGTGCTGGCCGCCGCGACCCCGGCTCTTGCAGAAGATGCTGCCACCAGGACTATCCAGGATGGCGTTTATACTGCCGAACAGGCCGAACGCGGCGCCGAGCTTGTGGGCAATGCCTGCTCGCTCTGCCACGGCAACACCCTGCGCGGTTCGCCCGCCGGTCCCTCGGTGATGAGCGGCTTCTTCGACAAGTGGGGCAGCAAGCCCCTGGCCGAGCTCTACACCTACATTTCCACCGAGATGCCCGCCGACAATCCGGGCGGCATGGAGCCGGCTGAATATGCCGACATCACCGCCCGCATCCTGAGCCTCGCCGGTGCCCCCGAGGGCAGCGAGGAACTGGTTCCGGACGAGGCCGTGCTGGCCAACATCACCATCGTCGACAAGGCCAAGTAAGCCGAGGTCGACGACCTGTCGTCAAGCGGCGGCGCCCCCCGGTGCCGCCGTTTGCTATTCGAGGATGCCCTGCACCCGCCATTCGGTCCGCACCGCCCGGTCGATGTCCAGGTCGCTGCGCTGCACGAGGAAGCGGCACCCGGCCCTGAGGAACCGGCTGCGCAGGTCCTCCCGCCACTGGCGATAGAGCGTCTTGTATTCCCCGATGGCCGCCCGGTCGGCGGTGAAGTCGAACTCGATGCCGCTCTCCCCGTCACGCAGCCGTACTTCGGACTGCCCGTTGAACTCGGGATCCTCCTCCTGCGGCGCGCCAACGGCGATGGCGAGCAACTCCACCCCCGCTGGCCGTGACAGGGCGTTGGCAGGTGCGGCCTCTCCCATCCAGTCGCTGAGCGCGATGATGAGCCCGCCTTGGGCCGAGCCCAGCACCTGCCGCAGTCCGCGCGCAAATCCACCCCCGGAGGGCTTCTGGCGCGCCAGCCACTCGAAGAGCGTCGCCGCACGCCCGACCCCGCTCACGCGCGGCGAGATATGCAGCCGGCCAGCCGACCACACGGCCATCTGCACCCCGTCGCCGCCGGCAAGACCCGCGAAGGCCATCAGGCTCGCCAGCGTCGTTGCGAACGCAAACTTCTCCGGTTCGCCGAAGGCCATCGAGGCGCTGCCGTCGATGAGGATGGTCACCCGCGCTGGCCGATGCACCTCATACTGGCGCACGTGATGTTCCCCGCGCCGGGCAAAGACCGCCGCATCGAGGTACCTGAAGTCGTCGCCCGCCTCGTAGGGACGATAGTCGGCGAACTCCATGCCTGGCCCCTTCTGGCGCGAACGGCGCTCGCCGGTTCCGGCAGGTGCGGTGCTGCCGCCCAGGCGCAAGCGGCTGCGCGAAAGCTCCTGGAGCAGGGCGGGCGAGGGCGTCATTTCGCGCCGTGCGCCACCGAGCGCCACGTATCGAGCAGCAGGCCCTCGGCGTCGATACCCTCGGCGATCCCTTCATAGTTCAACTGGAACCGATGCCGCAGCGTTGCCAGCAACACCGCCTCGAGGTCGTCCAGGCTCACATTGTAGCGGCCCTCGAGCAGCGCCCGGCCCTTCGCCGCCAGTACCAGCGACTGGGCGCCGCGCGGGCTCACGCCGAACCGGACGTAATCGGCGATGCGCTTGCTCACGCCCTCGCCGTCCGGCTGCGTGGCGATGACGAACCGCGCCACCATCCGTCGCAGATGCGCCGCGATCGGCACGGCCCGCGTCAGGCGCTGCAACTCGAGGATTTCGGCGGCGGAAAGCACCCGCTGCGGCTCGGCATTTCGCGTCCCCGTCGTTTGGTCGAGGATGGCATCCAGTTCATCCTCGCTCGGAAAGGCGACGACCGTCTTCATCAGGAAGCGGTCGATCTGGGCCTCGGGAAGCTGATAGGTCCCCTCCATCTCGATCGGGTTCTGCGTGGCCAAGACGAAGAGAGGCTCGGGCAGGCTCATGGTCCGGCCTGACACCGTCACCGTCCGCTCCTGCATCGCCTCGAGCAGCGCCGATTGCGTCTTGGGCGTGGCGCGGTTGATTTCGTCGGCAAGCAGGATCTGGGTGAAGATCGGCCCCGGGCGGAACTCGACTTCGGTGCGCCCCGTCTCGGCATTCGGACTCAGCGCCAGCCCGCCCGTGACGTCCGCCGGCATCAGGTCCGGCGTGAACTGGATGCGGGCGAAATCGAGCCCGGTGACGGTTCCGAGCGTGCGCACCAGCAGCGTTTTGCCCACGCCCGGTGCCCCTTCGAGCAGCACGTGGCCGCCGCTGATGATGGCGGTCAGCAACTGCTCGATCACCGCCTCCTGGCCCACGACCGCCTTGCCGATCTCGCGCCGTGCCGCGACCAGCCGGTTCAAGAGCGCGTTGAGGCCATCGAGGCTTTCCGGCGGCAGCGTCGGGTGCTTGGTGATGTCGTTCATTGCACGCATTCCTTGGAGTGTATGTCTGTCATGCCGCCCGCTCGAATACGGGGGCAGAAACGGTTTGGCGGCGCCCGGCGACGAGTCCGGGCAAGTAGCGCAGGACGAGGCTGGCGAGGAACAGCGCCGCCGCCAGCACGGTCCAGGCCTGCCAGCCGGAAGCCCATGCCCAGCGGCTCTGCGGCCGGGGCGCTGACCCTTCGCCGGCCATCACGCCCCCGGTAATGCGCACCAGGCTTTCGAGCGTGACGGCGTCCTTACCGGTCTGGCTGAGCGCGGCCGGGTAGGGGACGTGCAGGCTCTGGCTGCCCGCGAACTCCCCGATGCGCGCCGTGATTTCGTAGTCGCCGTCTTCCGGCAGGGGCCAGCGCCCTTCCCAGTGTGCGGGCGCAGTTTCGATCATCTGCATCGTCCCCGCGCTTGGACCGCTCACCGCGACGCGCGGCAGGTCCGTGCTCGCTACCCGCGCCAGCGCTTGGTCGCCCTCGCGCACCACATCGAGTTTTACTTCCGTCTGCGGAGGCGGCACGAGCCCGCGCACGATCTGTGCCCAGAAGCGCGGATAGTCGGGCAGGACGTTCCAACCGGCGCTCCAGCGCCCCGTCGACTGTGTCGCCAGCGACAGAACCTGTCCGGCGCCATAGCGCCACGAGGCCATGATGGGCACCACATTGCCCTCCTCGTCGTTCGTGGCCAGATGCAGGTGCGCGCGTGGCTTGGCAGTCGTATCCACGTAGCCGTCAAGCGGCGGCATGTTATCCGGTGCCGCCTTGAGGAAGGCGTCGTTCCGGTTGAGCCATTGCGGCGTCACCGTGCGCTCCTTGACCGGAGACGTCTCGGAAAGCAGAGCCTCCTGCGCCAGGATCCCAGGCAGAGCGCGGAAGTCCCGTGACCAGTGGAAGGCGCCGCCGCCCAGTGCTGCGATGTTGGAAAGGCTCGTGGGGTCGGCCGCATCCCCGATCGCGATGGCCGATACCGTGATGCCGTCGGCGCGGGCCTCCCCGAGCAGGCCCTCGAAATCGCCCGGTTGCGTGAGCCCGTCCGAGATCACCACGATGTGGCGCTTGGGCAGGTCGAGCCCCCTCAGCATCGTCACCGCGTCCGAAAGCGCCGGATAGACCGCCGTCCCGCCATCGGCATCGAGCTGGCTGAGCGCGCCGCGGATCGCCGCGTCGGCGCCCGCGTCCTGCAGCGGCAGCACCGTGTGGGCGGAGGAGTCGAAGGCGACGATGCCGACCTGGCTTTGCGGGTTGAGAAGCCCCGTGGCGTTGAGCACGGCGGCCTTGGCGATCGAGAGCCTGTCCATGCCCCCCTCGTCGCGCTGCATGCTCCCGGATCGGTCGAGCACGAACACGAAGCCGGTTTTGGGGGCGTTGCGTGGCACGCGGCTGGAAAGGGGCGAGAGGGCTTCGAGCCGAGTTTCGAAATACCCGCCCGGTCCGAAGGAATTGGGGCCTCCCAGCAGCAACAGACCGCGTCCATGGTCGCGGACTGCGGTTTCGAGTTGCTCCTGCTGGCGCGGCGCCAGCGCCGTTGCCGGCACGTCCATCATCACCACCGCGTCATAGTCCAACCAACTGGCCAGCGACGCGGGCGCGCGTCCCGGCGCCAGCGTCGTGACCTCCAGCCCCTGCAGCCCCAATGCCTCGGCAAAGCTGCTGGCAGCTGCGTCCTGACCGGCCAGCAGGGCCACCCGCGGGCCCGCGCTCGTGGCGATCCATATGCCTGCCTTTGCAGTCGGCGTGTCGAGGCCGGCGACGCGCACTTCGTAGAAGTGTGTCCCTTCGGCTTGCGCCTCGACCGCCGCCTCGATGCGGTTGCTGCCGTTGGAAAGCTGCGCCTGCTGCGTCGCGATCACGGTGCCGTCCCGCACGATCTCGATGGTCTCGCCCCGGGCGACCCAGCTCTCCACCATCGCGTCGAGCACGAAAATGTCGCCCGCAAATACGCGGCTGGGTCCAAAGACGCCTTCCACCGAGACGCCCTGCCTGGCTGGTGGCAGCGCTCCGTCGACCGCCACTCCGCGCTCTGCCAGGGTTCGGAGCGCCGGTGCCAGCATGCCCTCGGTCAGGTTGCCGTCCCACTCGAGAAAGATCCGTCCATCCCGCCCCGCCGGTACGCTTGCCGCCGCCAGCATCAGGGCGTCCCCCGCCGCGCCGCCGGGGCGCTCGCCGTGGCCCATCCCAATGGCCGTTGCGTTGCCGTCGATCTCCCTCGAGCGTTCCGGGGTGGCCGCGATGATCACCTGACGCCCGGCCACCGGCTGCGGCATCGGCACCCCGGCCATGGCCGCCAGCAGAAACAGCAGGCCAAGCGTGAAGGCGCCGACGGTCACCCGGTTCTGCAACCAGCGCGGATGGCTGCGGCGCAACGCCAGCCGCTCCGCGCGCATCGAAAGCGCGAACTCGCCAGCCATCGCCACCAGCGCCAGCCCCAGCAGGGGCCACCAGATCGCCGGCCCTGCGCCGACGGGAGCGACATCGCCTTCCTCCGTGTCCGCCGCTCCAAGCTCGGTCGGGGCAGCATTGACCGCGATCAGGGCGGCGCGGCCATCGGCCGTGCTCACCCGGTAGAGCCCGGCCCTTTCCGGCACGAATGCGGGCTCGAGGCCGGGCGCGAGCCAGCCATCCTCGCCCGTGAAGGCGTTCTGCGGCAGCAACGCGCGTGTCGCCTGCTCTCCCTCTGCCAGCACCGTTTCGGCCACCATGCCGATCGCTCCCGACAGCAGTCGCGCGGGAACCGGGCAGGCGGCGCCGGTCACGCAAGCGGATGGCGCGGCTCCCAATCCCGACCAGTCGAGGACATTGCCCATCAGCGCCACATAGCCGGGCTCGTCCACCCAGGGCGTCGTCCGCAGATCGAGGCCGATCCGTACTTCGCGCCCGTCGCGTGTGGAGCGTGCCCATACCAGCGGCTTGCCGGCGACGCCGAGCAATTCCTGGCCGCCGTCCGGCATCGGCGCACTGAAACCGGCAATCGTGCCGAGGCCCGTCCAGTCCACCTCCCGCGAGAGCGGATGCGACGGCTGCCAGAACGTCGCCGCCTCTGCCTCGATGCGCTCCGGTGCAACCTCTCCGGCGACATGTCCGGAGCCGAGATAGAGCGTGTTGGTCTCCGGCCGCCGTGGCACGCTGGTGCCGTCGATGACTACCAGGTCGAATTCTCTGTCATTGTCCGGCAGTCGGTCGGCCTGGAAAAGGCTGGTGCCCGGCACGGCCTGGAAAGCACGCACCACCGCCGGGGTCGGCTCGCCGAGATAGAGCACCCGGCGGCTGGCGTCGGCGTGCAGCATCAGCCGCGCGCTCGCTTCCCCGCCCGGCGCCTGCAGCGAAAGTGCGCCCGCTCCCGGCAGGGCAAACTGCGTCGAGAACCGCGCGGTATTCTCCTCGAACGTCAGCGGCACGTCGGCCCAGTCGAGAAATCCGGGCGCCCCTTCGGGCATGAAAAGCGCCTTGAGTACTGTCGGGTGGTCGCCCCCCTGCGGCACGGTGAGGGCCCCGGTGATAAGCCAATCCGACCCTTCCCGCGTGGCCTGCACTGCGAGTTGCGGGCGCGGCTCTCCCTCGATCCAAGCGACATTGGCGGCTTCGCCGTCGCGTTCGAGGCTTTCCAGCAATGCGTCCGTGCGCTGCCGGTCGATTCCGCCATCCTGCGGTTCGATCCAGCCCAGCGCCGCATCCAGTGCCGCCCGGTCTTCGATCCAGGCGGCAACGATGCGCGGCGAGGGACCCGCCGCCACGATCGAAACCGGATTGTAGGCATCGGGCGGGGCGCCATCGATGAGGCGCTGTGCCGCCGCGACCGCCTCGTCGCGCGCGCCCGCATCGACGACCAGAATGCGGTGCGTGCCCTCGCTGCGGCCCAAATACGGCCCGGCCAGAGCCAGTGTCAGCGCTGCGATCACAAGCAATTGCAGGACGAGTGGCAGCGTCCATCGCGGCATGTGCATCGGCCGTCGCGTTGGCTTGCCGCTGGCCACTTGTGCCCACAGAAAGAGGCTCGGAACCGTGACTGTCGGCCGCCTGCGGACATGCAGGTAGAGCACGACGAGGCCGGCAAGGGCCAACAGCAGCCAGAACGGCGAGGCGAAACCCAAGGCTAGAACTCCCCACCCGATTGCGGGAAATACCGCTTGAGAACCTCGACTTCGCCCACTGGCGCCGGGCGGTTGAATGGCGAGGTGGCGGCCGCCGACCAACCTGCGGTTGGCGCCGAGCCGTCCACGGCCGAACCCGGGCCGGCCTGTGGTGGCATGGTGTTGATCCGCACCCGCTGGCCCGCGCTCGCGTCGTTCTGCGGCAGGATCATGGTTTCGAGCGCGGCCGCGCTGGCTGCCGCCAACTCGTCCATGCTCGCCACCAGCGGTCGCACGCCGTCGCCCGCCTGGTTGCCGCCGCGGTCGGCGTCGCGCGCCCCGCCCGCGGGCGCTCCGCCGTTCATCTGCGCCTGCGCGCGTTCGGCGATCTGGCGCGAAAGTGCGTGGGGATCGGGCGAATAATACTGAGTGCCTTGAGGCGGCTTCTGGTCGCCCTGAAGGCTTGTCTGCGCCGCGCCCGTCGTCGGCAACGGCGCACTCGGCTTGGGTGTGTCGGACGCCTGCGGCCTCGCTTCGCTCGCGGGTAGGTCCCCCTGGGGCAGCGCAGGCGTCGCCGGGTCCGCCTGCGGCCCGCGTTCGAGCGCCGCGGCCTGCTCGCCGAGCGCCGCCTTGATGCTGCTGCCAAGGGCCGATCCGTCAGCGGCCTGCACCGCCTGTGCGGCAAGTTCGGCGAGCGTCTGGGTCAAGGTTGCGCGCTCGGGCGCCGCATTCGCCAGGTCGTCGCGCACCGCTTCGACCGTGCGAGCCAGCGCCTCCAGCATCGGGGTTGCGGCGGCCGGTTCACGCCGGATCATCTCGACGACCTGCGTTAGCACCGTCTCGGTTTCCGCCAGTTCCTCCGCGGTCACCGCCACCGGCGCGGTCACGACCGCTGGCATAGGCACGTCGCGCCCCTGAAGCAACAATCCCAGCGTTATGACAACGGCCAGCAGGACCGGCAGCACCCAGGCCCAACGCCAGTCCCGCCGTGTCCGCACCGCGGCCGGCATGATCCCCTGGGCGACCTTCTCGGCGTCGCCGAAAAGCGCGCACCGCAGCAACGCGTCCCCGTCCTTCTGACCAGCGACTTCGAGCGCCGTTCCCAGCCGGTTCTTGAGCCCCAGCCGCACGTCGATGCGCCGCGCCATCTCCACGCCCGAAGGTGCCAAAAGCGCGGCCTGCGTCCCGAAGCCGAGAACGCCCGCGCCAAATCCTGCCGCCCCCCAGAGCGCCAGCCTCGGCCAGAAATCGCCTTGCACCGGCCCCGCGATGCCGGCGAGCGCCAGAATCTCCGCCAGCGCCATCGCCGCTAGACCTGCCGCCACGCCCTTGAGCGCCACCGCGGCCGCAGCCTGCATCCGCTCGGAACATTGCGCGGCTCCGACGAGCGCTCGTACGGCGTCGAGCCTCACCTCTCCCGCCATCGGCCGGTCTGCAATATCTGGATGAACCAAGCTCGCCATCGCGCCCTAGCGGTTAAGGCTGGTCTGCGCGGCGCTCGTCTCGCCGGCCAGGTGGTGTTCGCGCATAAGCGCGTCGATCGTGCCGTCCTCGACTAGCGCTTCGATCGCGTCCGCCAGCTCTTCCTTGAGGTAGGAATCGATGGTGCGGATGCCGATGCCGACCTGTGACGCACTGATGTTGAACGGCGCCGCGATCTGCCGGTAACCGGCCGCGGCGGGATCGCCCTTGGTGGCGAATTGCAGCGTCGGCTCCCAGATCACCCCCGAGGCGACCGTGCCGTCATCGAGCCGTTCGAGCAGTAGCGTGTTCTCGCCATAGCCGAAGCGCTTCCAGCGCCGCGTCTCGGGGAGCGATTGCAGGTAGGTGATCAGGCTCGCGTCCCCCGCCGTGCCGAAGCGGCTGCCGATGGGGCGGTCGGTCGGAATGTCCTCGAGCCGTTCGACCTTGGGGTCTTTGGTGATCAGGATGTTCTCGCCCACCAGGTAGGGGCGCGAGACGGTCAGCCAGTCCGGATATCCGGCGGCGATCGAAAAGCCCATGAAGCCGTCGCACTGCTCGGCCATGAGGATGTAGATATGCTCGGCCGTATAGGAGAGAGCGGTGTCGAGCGGGCGCACCGGCGCATTGGGCTCGATGTCGATGATCTTGACGTCCGTGAGCAGGATGTCGCCGATGGCCGAGGCCAGCGCGCGCTCGAACGGTGCCGTCATGGAAAGGGTGTTCACGCAGAGCGAAAAGCCGTCGCCCTGCTGGTGCAGCCGGTCCTCGAACAGCGGCCGGAAGCCTTCGATGTTCTGGGCCTGGGCGGCATGGGGCGCGAGCATCAGGAACGTTGCGGCCAGCGCCGTGGGCATCCGGGCAGTCATCGCCGTATTCGCCTTCGAGATGGTTCTGAACGGGGAGTGCCGGCGGCGAAAAGCGCCGCCGGCACGTTGATCGTGAGGCCTGGGCCTTACTTGGCTTCCGGCAGGGCGAAGACGTAGATGCCGTTGCCGCCCTGGACCGCGTCCACGTTCGGAACGGCGGCCTTGAAGAAGCTGGTGCCGAGCGAACCACCGGCAACCACGGCGACGTACTGGCGTCCGTCGATCGAGTAGCTGGTGGTGTAGCCCGAGATCGCGCCCGGCAGGCGGGTCGACCAGACTTCCTTGCCGGTTGCCGCGTCGAGGGCGCGGAACACGCGGTCGGTGCTGCCCACGAACACGAGGTCGCCACCGGTGGTCATGACCGGGTCATAGAGGGCGGCGGTGGTCTCGAAGCTCCACTTGGTCTCGCCGGTGGCCAGGTCGATGGCGTCGACGCGGCCCATGTTGGTCTTGCCCGGAGCGAGCTTGACCGTGGCGTCGGTGTTGTAGACGTCGGCCGGGGTGGCTTCGGTGGTGCGTGCCGTCAGGTCGTAGCAGGCGTTGCTGAGCGGGATCACGTAGAGGTTGGACGCGGGCAGGTAGCCTGCCGACGGCCAGTCACGACCACCCAGGAACGTCGGGCAGAAGTCGTAGTTCTTGCCGGGTTCCTTCAGGATCATGTCTTCGTTGACGGTGACCAGGCCCTTGTCGTCGATCGAGGCGACGGCATTCTGCGCCACGGTTGCCTTGGACCAGAAGTAGTCGCCGGTCTCGGCGTCGAACTGCCAGGCCACGCCGGTCTTGCAAGGCACGCCCGTCAGCACCTTGCGGGTCTCGCCGCGCGGCAGCGTGGCGCCCACCGAGAACATGCCATCGGCGTCGGCATTCGGGTTGACGGTGGTCGAAACGACCATCATCTCGAACGTGCATTCCTGGTCCCAGTTGTCGCGGGGCAGGGTCTGGTGCTTCCAGACGACTTCACCGGTCTTGGGCTTCACCGCAAAGCGGGTATTGGTGCCCGCCAGGGTGCCGCCTTCGGTGCCGCGCTGGACTTCCGAGGCCGGGCCGGCGCCGGTCGAGCCGTAATAGACCAGGTCCAGTTCCGGATCGTAGGTGATCTGGCCCCAGGCGCCGGTCATCCAGCGGTTCTCGTAGGGCGCGCCGCCCCAGGTGTCGTCACCCTCTTCGCCCGGACGCGGGATGAAGGTGTTGCGCCACAGTTCTTCGCCCGATTCGGCGTCCGTGCCGGTCACATAGCAGCCGAAGCCGGAGAACTGGCAGGTCGAGCCGGCGATCACCACGCCATCGACCACGATCGGGCCGGAGGAGTTCGAGACGCCTTCTTCCACGCCCTGGCCGCGGTTGGTTTCCCAGGCGAGCTTGCCGGTCTTGGCGTCGAGCGCGACAACGAAGTTGTCCCAGGACACGAAGTAGACCTTGTCCCCGAAGAGCGCGATCGAGCGCTTGGCCTGGCCGAGCGAGTTGATGAACTTGGATGCCGGCGGCAGCTTGCGACGGTATTCCCAGATCAGGTCGCCGGTCTTGCCGTCGATGGCCTGGATCACGTCGTTGGCATTGCCTAGGTAGACCACGCCGTTATAGGCGATGGCCGCGCCTTCGTTGGAGCCCGGCTCCATGGTGCGCGACCAGGCGAGCTGGAGCTGGCCGACATTGTCCTTGTTGATCTGGTCGAGCGGGGTATAGCCCCAGCCCTGGTAGTTGCCGCGCAGGATCGGCCAGTTGGCCGAATTGGCTCCCGCGAGGTCGTCAGCCGTCACCGGTTTGAAATTCTCGATGGCGCTCTGGGCGGATGCCGCCTCGGTGGCGGCCCCATCGGCGTGCTGGGCGAATGCCGGCGCGCTCAGGGATGCGATCAGGGCAGTCGACAGGGCCAGCCCGACGACATTTTGCCGCAAACACTCAAATCTCATTGGTCACTCCCACTTGTTGAGTGACGCAACCCTTTAAGACTCGTGCGGTCGGGTGCCAGCGCCTGATGACCAATTTGGTACATAGGCTATTTGAGGAACATCAAGTCTTTGTAATGTATATAGAAAATCCGATTCTCGCCACATGGCAAACACCTTCGGCCCACCGCTCCGGAGCGGCAGGCTGAAAGTGTTTCGGTGGCGTTGTGGAGCGTCGCTAGGCGGCGTTCCGGCGGCGCTTGGGCGAGCGCAGATGCACCAGCTCGCTCTCCATCTGGTCGGCCTCGCCGTCGCGGTACCGCCCCCAGCGGAAGCCGTTGGTGATCTCCTCGATGCGCTGCTTGCGCTTGTGGAAGTCCTCGATGGGCTCACCATCGAAGCGATTGCACTTGATCTCTCTCCACTGATGCATCTGGCAACTCCTGGACAAGGGCGCGCCTCCGATGCGCCCTGCCTCGATCTAGGCAGGCCAAGATTGGGAGAGGTTGAGAGGGGGGTTAGAATTTGGGAAGAGGGGGTGCGGCGGCTGCGCACACCGGGCCGCCGGCAGGTCACCAGGCGATCGACTTGCCATCCAGCGCCGCCACCAGCTTGGTGTCGTGCTCGTAGATATCCTTGCGGAAGTTGACCGTTCCGTCCTCCACCCAGGCCGTGAGGTACGTGATGTGGACGGGGAGCGGATTGGCCAGGGTCACCACGGTGTTGTCCCTGCTGTCGACCACCGCATCGATCTTGGCCGAACTCCAGCCGGCCACCCCGCCATCGCGCAACACCGCATCGGCCAGCTCGAGGGGCCGCGACACGCGGATGCAGCCATGGCTGAAGGCGCGCTCCGCCCGTCCGAAGAGACTGCGCGAGGGCGTATCGTGCAGGTAGACGTCGTGGGAATTGGGGAACATGAACTTCACCCGTCCCAGCGCATTGCTCTCGCCCGGCCTCTGCCGCAGCTGGAACGGGAAGTTGCCGCTGCCGTAGCGCGTCCAGTCGATGGCGCGCAGGTCATAGGCCTGACCGCCCGCCACGGCCTCGAAGCCCTGTGCCGCCAGGCTCGAGGGATTGCTCTGCAGCTTGGGCAATTCCTCCTTGATGGCGATGCCGGTCGGCACGGTCCAATAGGGATTGAATTCGAGGTAACGGATGCTATCCGAAAACACCGGCGTGCGGCTATAGGGCTTGCCCACCACCACCGGCATGCGCTCGGCCACCGCGCCCGCTTCCACCCGTTTGAGCTCGAAGCCGGCGATATTGACCATCACGTAGCGCGGTCCCAGGTCGCGCGGCATCCAGCGCCAGCGTTCCATCGCCAGCTCGATGCTGGCGATGCGCTCCTCGACCGGCACGTTGAGCGCGACCAGCGTCGCCGGGCCGACCACCCCATCCGCTTCCAGTCCGTGCCGCTTCTGGAAACGCTCGACCGCTTCCACCAGGGGCTGGTCGTAGAGCTGGGGATCATCGAGTGCCGGTTCGGCCGCGTCGGTAATGGCCAGTCGCGCGCGCAAGGCCGGCACGCGCGGGTCGATCGTTTCGGGCTTGAGCACATCGCCGAGCGGTACCGTGCCCCAGCCCCCATGGGCCGCCATCGCATGGTACTCGGCCAGCGCGTGCTTCAGCGCCCCGTATTCAGGGTCCGGCGGTGCCCAGGCATCGAGGAACCCGTTGATGTCCAGCGTCTGCGCCAGCTCGGAAAGCGCCTGGGCCTGGTCGATCTTGCGTCCCTGGATGAAGAAATTGGGGTCGACTTTTCCCGGCAGGAACCGCCCCACCGACAGGTCCGAGGTATATTCGAGCAGCGCCGCTGAAAAGAAGAGCTCGATGATCCCCAGGCTGCGCAGGTCGGTCGAGTGCGCCACGTCGAGCAGTCGTCCCAGTTGCGCGCCCGGATAGTCGGCCGCGGTCAGCCCGTCCGATTCCGCATCCGCCAGCCGCGCAAGAAACTGCTCGCCGCGATTGGAATTTAGCCAGAGCAGGTCGCCATTGGCGGCCTCGTAATAGGCCCGCAGCACCTCGCGCCGCTGCTTGATCGGCAGGGGCAGCCCGTCTTCGTTGGCCAGCAGGTCGATGATGTTGATGCGTACCGCCGCGACCTCGCGCGGTGTCTCCAGGATCTGCGCCTGCGCGGGCAGAGCGCCCGCCGCCAGGGCGAGCATCGCAACCATCAGCAGCGCGCGAAGGCTATTCCATGGGCGGCGCATAGAGGATCCCGCCTTCCAGCCAGAGCGCGTTGAGTCCGCGCGGTAGCGCCATGGGCGTATCCTCGCCGAGGTTGCGCGCGAAGATCTCCCCGTAATTGCCGACGCCCGCCAGGATGGTGCCGAGCCAGTTGGGCGTCAGCCCGAACGCCTTGGCCGCCGGGGCCCCCATTTCGATGAGGAAGGCGGTGGCATCTGTGCTCGATGTAGTGCTGGCCAGCTTGTTTTCCTCGGCGTCGATCAGCCCGAACAGCGTCCAGCGCACCAGGTTGATCCAGGTCGGATCGTCGTCGCGCACGACCGGCCCGAGCGGCTCCTTGGAGATGACGTCCTTGAGGATCACGTGGTCGTCCGGCTGCGCCAGCAGCGAGCGCTCCGCCGCCAGCGCCGAGCGGTCCGCCGTATAGGCGTCGCACTTGCCCTGTTCATAGGCCGCCCGCGCCTCGGGTCGTTCCTTGAAGGCGAGGAACGTCACCTTCAGTCCCGCGTGGTCGAAATAGGCCGTGGCGTTGTCCTGGGTCGTCGTTCCGCTCACCACGCAGATGCGCGCGCCGCCCAGTTCGAGCGAACTGGTGGCGCCGTAGAGCGCCGGCACCATGAACCCCTGGCCGTCGAAATAGCTCACGCCCACGAATTCGAGCGGCATGCCCACGTCCCGCGACATCGTCCAGGTGCTGTTCCGCGAGAGCAGGTCGATCTTCTTGTCGCCCAGCGCCGCGAACCGGTCCTCGGCCGAGAGCGGCACGTATTGCACCTTGGTGCCGTCGCCGAAGATCGCCAGCGCCACGGCCTTGCAGAAATCGACGTCGAACCCGTCCCAGGTGCCGTCCGCGCTCTTTTCGGAAAAGCCTCGCAAGCCCTCGCTGACGCCGCAGACCAGCTCCCCGCGCGCTCGCACCTCGCTCAGGGTGTCCGCCCTGGCTGCACCGGCGCCACCCAGCGTGGCGGCGGCAAGCAGCAGCGGTAGCACAAGCCGTCCGATTGACATCGCCATGCGAACATCCATCCTGCTCAAGCTTTCGTGCACGATAGCATTCGCGCCGCAACTGGCAAGACTTTGTGCCGCCCAAGAAAAACGGCCGCTGCACAAGCAGCGGCCGCATCGCTTTCGCCATGAACCGGCGCGCTTACTTCTCGATGGTCACGCCCGAGAAATACGGCTGGTTGAGCGCCGAGCGCCAGAAGCCTTTCACATAGGGCTTCATCATCATGTAGTTGTTGCGGTGGTACTGCGGCAGGATCACGTGGTCGTTCATCATGATCGCCTCGGCCTTGCGCATGTCGTCCAGCGACACCTTCTCGTCATTGGTGGCCTTGGAGTCCTCGATCAGCTTGTCGTAGTCGGGGTTCGACCAGTTGGCGAGGTTGTTGGGGCTACCGGTGACGAAGTTCTCGAGGAACGTCATCGGGTGCGGATAGTCGGCGCCCCAGCCCATCTGGGCGATCTGGTACTCGACCTTCTGCACTTCCGGATAGAACACCTGCCATTCGGACGCCTGGATCTTGACGTCGATATTGAGATTCTTCTTCCACATCTGCTGGATGGCTTCGAGAAGCTTTTCGATCGGCGGGGACGAATAGGTCATGAAGACCGTCGCCGGGAAGCCTTCCCCGTTGGGATAGCCGGCGTCCGCCAGCAGCTTCTGCGCACCCTCGACGTCAGCCGTCGTGGAGAGACCGAAATTGTCGGTGCCGTCACGGAAGTCCTCGCCCGCCAGGGTCATTCCCGGGGGGACGAGCGCGATGGCCGGCTGGTCGGCCGACTGCAGCACGAACTCGACGATCTCCTCGCGGTCGATCGCCATCGAGAGTGCCTGGCGCACGCGCACGTCGTCGAGCGGCTTCTGGTGCGGGTTGAAGAACGCATAGGTGGTGCCCAGTGCCGGCACGACCATGAAGCCGTTACCCTCCTCGGACGAGAGGCGCGGAATTTCCGGAGCCGGAACCGCCTCGATGCCGTCGACATCGCCCGCCTCGTAGGCCGCGAGCGCCGTCGCCTGCTCGGGGATCAGCCGCAGCGTCACCTTGTCGAGCGAGACATTGGCCGCGTCGTAATAGTTGGGGTTCTTTTCGAGAACGATGGATTCGCCGAACTTCATCGCCGACACGCGGAACGGGCCCGTGCCGATATAGGTCTCGGGCTTGCGCGTCCAGCCATCCGGATCGGCCGAGACGATATCCTCGCGCACCGGGTAGAACACCGAGAACGGCAGGATCTGCATGAGGTAGGGCAGGCGCTGCTTGAGCGTGAAGGTCAGCGTCTTGTCGTCGACCGCCTTGACCTGCAGCCCCGATTCCTTGGAGGGATCGTTGAAGAACTCCTCGGCGCCGGCGATTGCGTAAAGGATCGGCGCATTCTTGGCGCCTGCGGCCGGGGTGAGCACGCGCTTCCAGGCATAGACGAAGTCGCCCGCAGTCACCGGCTTGCCGTCCGACCACTTGGCGTCATCGCGCAGGTGGAACGTATAGGTGAGCCCGTCTTCGCTCACGTCCCACTTTTCGGCCAGGGCCGGCACCACGCTGCCGTCCTCGGCGAACTTGACGAGGCCCTCGAAGCTGTTGCCGATCACCGGCAGCGCGAAGGTCTCGGCCGTGGTCGAGGGGTCGAACTGGGCGCTTTCGTTGTTGACCACATAGGTCAATTCGCCCGCGGCCCACGCCGGTGCGGCGGTGGCCAGCAGGGCTGCCGTCATGAGCGGCAGCAAACGTTTCATCATCTGTCTCTCTCCTTGTTCAAAGTGTCGTGCCGCCTCCCTCAGGCGGATCTCGGGGTCCTTCCGGACCTTATGTCTTCGGCATAATGGCAGGCGGCCGAATGGCCCTCGCCAATCTCGCGCAGCGCCGGCTCCTGCCGGGCGCAGAGTTCGGTGGCGAACGGACACCGCGTCCGGAACCGGCAGCCCGATGGCAGGTCGATCGGGCTGGGTATCTCCCCCGTCATCGGCGTCGCGTCGCCGCGCGCCTCGGGGTCGGCCACCGGAATGGAGGCGAGCAGCGCCTGCGTGTAGGGGTGGGACGGGCGCGCATAGAGCGCATCGTTCGGCGCCAGCTCCACGATCTTGCCCAGATACATCACCCCGATCCGGTCCGAGATATGCCGGACCATGGAAAGGTCGTGGGTGATGAAGAGATAGGTCAGCCCCAGCTCGTCCTGCAGGTCCTCGAGCATGTTGACCACCTGCGCCTGGATCGAGACGTCCAGCGCCGAGATCGGCTCGTCGCACACCACCAGTTCCGGGTTGAGCGCGATGGCGCGCGCAATGCCGATGCGCTGGCGCTGCCCGCCCGAAAACTCATGCGGAAACCGCATGCCGTGGTCGCGCGTCAGCCCCACGCGCTCGAGCAGTTCGTCCACCCGCCGCAACCGGCTTTCCGCCGTGCCGACCTTGGCGATCTCCAGCGGCTCGGCGATGAGATCCCTTACCGTCATGCGCCCGTTGAGCGAGGCATAGGGGTCCTGGAAGATCATCTGCATGCGCCGCCGGAACGGCATCAGCGCCCGCTCCGAGAGCCGGGCGATATCCTCGCCCTCGAACAGCATCTCTCCCGAAGTCGGCTCGTAGAGGCGGATCAGCGTGCGCGCCAGCGTAGACTTCCCGCACCCGCTCTCGCCCACCAGCCCCAGCGTTTCGCCGCGCCGGATTTCGAGATCGACGCCGTCGACCGCGCGCAGCACCGGCTTGGGTTTGAGGAATTCTCCCGGCAGCGAAAAGTGCTTGGTCAGCCCCCTGATCTCCACCAGCGGCTTCGAGCTTGCCTCGTTCATCGCGCTGCCTCCAGTTCGCCGGTGACCTTCGGCGCTTCGGGGTGATGCAGCCAGCAGCGCGCATCGTGCTCGGTGCCGATATCGAAGAGCGGCGGCATCGCTGCCTCGCATTGCAGCATCGCCTGCGGGCAGCGCGGTGCGAAGGGGCACCCCTTGGGTGGCCGCAGCATATCCGGGGGCGAGCCCGGAATCGGGGTCAACCGCGCATGCATGCCTTCGCGCAGCTTGGGGATCGAGGCCAGAAGCCCGCGCGTATAGGGGTGGGATGGTCGCGCGAAGACGTCGCGCACCGGCCCCTGTTCCATGGCCATGCCGCCATACATCACCAGCACCCGGTCGGTAACCTCGGCGATGACGCCCAGGTCATGGGTGATGAGGATCACCGCCATCCCCAGCCGGGACTGCAATTCCTTGAGCAGCGCCAGGATCTGGCGCTGGATGGTGACGTCGAGCGCCGTCGTCGGCTCGTCCGCGATCAGAAGCTTGGGGTCGCACGAAAGCGACATCGCGATCATCACGCGCTGGCGCATGCCGCCCGAGAACTGGTGCGGATAGGCCTTGAGCCGTTCGGCTGCGTTGGGAATGCGCACCAACTCGAAGAGCTCGATAGCCCGCTGCCGCGCCTCCGCCCGCGTCACCTTGCGGTGCCGCAGGATCGTTTCCATCACCTGCTCGCCCACGCTCAGCGTCGGGTTGAGCGAGGTCATCGGGTCCTGGAAGATCATGGCGATCTCGTTGCCGCGCAACTGCCGCAGGTCCTCGTCGTCAAGCTTGAGGAGATCGCGCCCCTCGAACAGCGCTTCGCCCCCGATGACGCGCCCGGCGCTCTTGAGCAGCCGCAACACGCTCATGCAGGTGATCGACTTGCCCGAGCCGCTTTCACCCACGATGCCGAGGATTTCACCCGGCCGCACGTCGAATGACACGCCGCGCACGGCCTGCACTTCGCCGCGCGAGGTGAAGAAACTGGTCTTGAGGTCGCGAACGCTCAGCAGGCTCATTTGCGCAGCCTCGGGTCGAGGGCGTCGCGCAGGCCATCGCCCAGGAAGTTGAAGGCGAACATGGTCAGGCTGATCGCCGCCGCCGGGAAGAAGAGCTGGTAGGGATAGGCGCGCAGCGTCTCGACCGCTTCGCTCGTCAGCGTGCCCCAGCTCGCCTGCGGCGGGGTCACGCCCAGTCCGATAAAGCTCATGAAGCTCTCGATGAAGATGGCGCTGGGGATGAGCATGGTGAGGGTCACGAGGATCGGCCCGATGGTGTTGGGCAGGAGGTGCCGTGTGAGGATACGCCCGGTCGAAGCCCCCATCGTCCGTGCCGCCGCCACGTAGTCCTGTTCCTTGAGCGTCAGGATCTGCCCGCGCACGATCCGGGCCATGTCGACCCAATAGACCGTGCCGATGGCGAGCACGACCGAGAAGAACCCGGAATTGAGTACCACCATCATCAGGATTACGTAGAGCGTGAGCGGAATGGTCGAGATCACCTCGACGATCCGCATCATGACGAGGTCGACCCGCCCGCCCAGATATCCCGAAATGCCGCCATAGAAGACCCCGATGAAGAAGTTCACCAGCGTCGCCACGAACGCCACCGTCAGCGAGATGCGCGCGCCATAGAGCTGGCGCGCCAGCACGTCGCGCCCGAGCTGGTCGGTGCCGAAAAGGTTGGAGCGGTTCCATTGCCAGCCGGTCGGCTCCAGCGGAGTCCCGTCGAGCGTCAGCGTCTGCTTGGCGGTGTCGAGGATCAGCGTCTCGTCGCCGAACTTGAACTGCTGCTGCTTCTTGATCAGGTCCTTCTTGCTCGCCCGCAGCAGCCCTTCGATCTCGCCTTCCGGAGAAACTTCATAGAGGTTGAAATTGCCCGAGTTGAAGAAGAAGCGCGTGTCGCCGACCTCATAGGTCTGGAACACCGGCGGGATGTTGGCGAACTTGAGGTTCTGGTCGTAGTAATTGTGCGGCGAGACCATCGGTCCGAAGATCGCCGCCAGCACCAGCACGATGATGAAGCCCAGCCCCAGCATGGCCGGACGGTTCTGCCAGAGCCGCTGGCGCACGTCCTGCCAGTAGGTGAGGCTGGGGGCCGCGATATATTCGGCCTGCGCCGCGTCGCGCCTGGCCGGAGCCCACATGTCCGGAGCGATATCGGTCATTTCCCGCGCGCTCCGTATTTGATGCGTGGATCGAGCAGCAGATAGAGCATGTCCACGATGAAGATCATGATCATCAGGATCGCCGCATAGAAGATCGTGATGCCCATGATCGCCGTATAGTCGCGATTGGTGATCGAGAGCACGAAGTGCCGCCCGATCCCCGGCAGTGCGAAGATCTGCTCGATGACGAACGAGCCCGTGAGCAGGTTCGCCGTCACCGGCCCCAGCACCGTCACTACCGGGATCAGCGAATTGCGCAACCCGTGCTTGAACAGCACCTGGCCGCGCTTGAGCCCCTTGGCCTTGGCGGTGGTCATGTAGTCCTGGTCGAGCGTTTCGAGCAGGCTCGACCGCGACAGCCGCGCGATGAACGAGATCCAGAACCCCGAAAGCGCGAAGACCGGCAGCAGGTAGCCGCGCCAGTCATCGAGCCCGAAGGTCGGCACCCAGCCCAGCCGCAGTGCGAACACGTAGAGCGCAATGGTCGCGATCACGTAGGAGGGCACCGCCACCCCGACCGTGGCGATCACCATCACCAGCGTATCGGGCCAGCGATTGCGGTTGAGCGCGGCTACCACGCCCAGCGGCACGCCGAGCGCCACCACGCAGATCAGCGCAAAAAAGCCCACCTTGGCCGTAACCGGCAGGCCTTCCATGATGATCTGGTTGACGCTCATCCCCGCATATTTGAACGAGGGGCCCAGATCGAGCGTCAGCACGCCCTTGAGGTAGTTGAGATATTGCAACCAGAGCGGATCATCGAGGTGATACTTGGCATTGAGCGCCGCCTGGATTTCAGGCTGCATCATCTTCTCGGACGTGAAAGGCCCGCCCGGCACCGCATGCATGAGGAAAAAGGTGAGAGTGACGATCGCCAGGAGCGTCACGAGCATCAGGCCAAGGCGCTGGAGCACATAACCGGTCATCGTGACCCGCCAATCTGCCTAACGCCGTCCAAATCCAAACTCGCCCCTGTAACCCTAACCCATCACAGCATCTAAATTTTTTTGATGCAACAAAACTTTTTTGCTGTGATGTCGTTATCAGGGGAATGGTGTTTCAAATAGTGAACGCGCTGCGCAGGATAAGGAAACAGGCCATCGCCGGCACCACCAATTGCTCGACCAGTGCCACCCGCTCGGGCCCGTAATAGTGCTCGGCATCGAGCAGGTTGACCGAGCCCAGCATCTTGCCACCCGCCACCACCGGCATGTTGATCGCCGATCCGCAACCGAGTGACTTGATCAGGTCGAGGTCAGGGAAGTCGCCTTCCATCTCCTTGAGCGAATTGGCGACATAGGTCTTGCGATCCTTGGTCATCGCTTCGTAGTTCGCATCGAACACGATCGGCTTGGTGCCCAGGATCGGGTAAGCCGCCTCGTCGCTCGAATAGACCCGCCGCACATAGCCAGCATCGGGGTTGTCGGCGGTCATGGTGAAGAGCTTGACCCCCACCGTCTCCTTGGCCAGCCGATGCAACGCACGCCCCACGTCCCGTTCGGTTTCATAGGCGGCAAGGGCATCTTCAAATCGCTTGAGCGCAGCGAAATCCATGAGACGAATCCAGTGGTTGAGAACGGCGCCAACATACAGCAACCCACAGCCCTGACCAGCGGGCCCGGCTTCGCCGGCTTCCGGATCAAATCCGGTCAAGAAACGGTAGGTCGCCGTTCCCCCTCATGGGGGAATAGAGGTGGGGGTGATCCCCGGCACCATCACCCCGCTTGCCTCCAGCCCTCAAAACCTGCCACATCCCACCACCCGCCACCGGAACCTGCCGCCGTGCCCTCCAATCTTGCCCGCCACTTCCTCCTCTCTGAGGATGTCCTCTTCCTCAACCACGGTTCCTTCGGCGCCTGCCCGCGTCCGGTCTTTGAGACCTACCAGTCCATCCAGCGCGAGCTTGAGTCCCAGCCGGTCGCCTTTCTCGGGCGCGAACTGACCGAACGCCTGCGCGTGCCCCGCGTCGAACTTGCCGCCTATCTCGGCACCAGCCCCGAAAACCTCGTAGGCGTCGTCAACGCCACCACGGGCCTCAACATCGTGGCGCAGTCGCTCGACCTGCAGCCGGGCGATGAAATCCTGACCACCGACCACGAATACTCCGCCCTCGAAAAGACCTGGGCCTACGTCACCGGCAAGACCGGTGCCCGCATCGTCACCGTCGATGTTCCCATGCCGCTGGTTTCCGAGGAGGCCTTCACCGCCACCCTGCGCGCCGGCATCACCGAGCGCACCCGCGTGCTCTTCCTCTCGCACATCACGTCGCCGACCGCACTGGTCTTCCCGATCGAGCGCATCGTCGCCGAGGCCCGCAGCCGCGGTATCGTCACCGTCATCGATGGCGCGCACACCCCTGGGCACATCCCTCTCGATCTCGATGCACTGGGCGCCGATTTCTATTCGGGCAACTGCCACAAGTGGCTCATGACCCCCAAGGGCTCGGCCTTTCTCTATGCCCGGCCCGAAATGCAGGATCGCCTTGATCCGCTCGTCGTCAGCCATGGCTGGACGGCCCAGTCCCGGCAGCCCGGAGCCAGGGGCGCCTTCGGTAATTCGCCCTTCATTGACGAGATCGAGATGCAGGGCACGCGCGATCCCTCCGCCTGGCTCGCTGTCCCCTCGGCGCTCGCCTTCCGGCGCGAGCACGATTGGGACGCCGTGACGCGCGCCTGCACGTCCCTCGCCCAAGAGACCGCCGCGCGCCTTTGCGCGCTAACGGGCCTCGATCCTCTATCCTCGCCCGAATTCTGCGCACCCCAGATGGTCGCCATGCCCATCCCCGATTGCGATCCTCTCGTCATCCACGACGCGCTGCTTGAGCGCTATGCCATCGAAATTCCGGTGTTCAAGTGGAAGCAGCAGTTCATCGTCCGCGTCTCGGTTCAAGGCTATAATTCCCGCGAACAGATGGACGTCCTGATCGATGCGCTGACGGAGCTGCTGGATCTGGCTCAGGCTCCGTCCAGGATGCGTTCGTAATCCGTTCGCCGATGCGGCGGGTTTACTGCAGAAGTCCCAATTTGGGTCACCCGTCGCCCTCTGCTATCAGTGGGGCGACAAGAGATTCGTTTCGCCCATGCTCGCCTCCGCCCCGCTGAAAGATCCCGCCGACGTCCTGCGTGAAGTCTTCGGCCACGCCGCCTTTCGCGGCCAGCAGGAGGATGTCGTGCGCCACGTCACCGGCGGCGGCGACGCGGTGGTGCTCTTTCCCACCGGCGCCGGAAAGTCCGCCTGCTACCAGATCCCCGCTCTCTGCCGGGCCGGCACCGGCATCGTCATTTCCCCCCTCATCGCCCTGATGCGCGATCAGGTCGAGGCCTTGCGCCAGGCCGGTGTCCGCGCCGCCGCGCTCAATTCGGCCCTCTCCCAGGACGAGGCTTTCGACGTGCGCCGCCGGCTCCGGCAGGGCGAACTCGACCTACTTTACGTCACGCCCGAACGCCTTGCCACGCCCGGCTTCCGCCAGCTCCTTTCCGAATCCGACATCGCGCTCTTCGCCATCGACGAGGCTCATTGCGTGAGCCAGTGGGGCCACGATTTCCGCCCGGAATACAGGGAGTTGGCGATCCTCGCCGAGCTCTTCCCCTCGGTCCCGCGCATCGCCCTCACCGCCACAGCCGATCCCACGACCCGCGCCGACATCATCGAGAAGCTGGCGCTGGACGAAGCGCGTGTCTTCACCACGAGCTTCGATCGCCCCAACATCAGCTACACCATTGTCGAGCGCGACAACCCGCGCCGCCAGCTCCTGGCTTTCCTCGCTGGCCACAAGGGCAATTCCGGCATCGTCTATTGCCTGTCGCGTAACAAGGTCGATGAAACCGCCGAATGGCTCAACGGGCAGGGCATCCGCGCCTTGCCCTATCACGCCGGCATGAACGCCGACGCCCGCGCCGCCAACCAGGATGCCTTCCTTAACGACGACGGCCTCTGCCTCGTCGCCACCGTCGCCTTCGGCATGGGCATCGACAAGCCCGACGTGCGCTACGTCGCCCATCTCGACCTGCCGTCTTCGGTCGAAGCCTACTACCAGGAAACCGGCCGCGCCGGTCGCGACGGCCTGCCGTCGGACGCCTGGATGAGCTACGGCATGGCCGATGTCGTCCAGCGTCGCCGCATGATCGATGAAGGCGGCGCACCTGAGGAAATCAAGCGCATCGAGCGCGGCAAGCTCAACGCCCTTCTCGGCATCTGCGAGACCGCGTCCTGCCGCCGCCAGGCCATTCTCGCCCATTTCGGCGAGACCCACGCGGGCAATTGCGGCAACTGCGATACCTGCCGGTCCCCCGTCGCCACCTGGGATGGCACCGACGCCGCCGTCAAGGCGCTTGCCGCCATCTTCCGCACCGGCCAGCGCTTTGGCGCCGGCCATATCGTCGATGTGCTCGTCGGCAAGGAAACCGAAAAGGTCACCCGCTTCGGCCACCACACCCAGAAGGTCTTCGGCGCAGGCAAGGACCTCGATGCCCGGACCTGGCAATCGGTCCTGCGCCAGCTCACCGCCTCCGGCTTCATCCTCATCGATCACGAAGCGCACGGCGCCCTGACCCTGAGCGAAGAAGCGCGCCCGGTCTTCCGCGGCGAGCGCAAGGTCACCTTCCGGCAGGATCGGCCCAAGAAGGCCGCCGATGTCCGTCGCTCGCTCCGGTCCACGGTCTTCGACATGCCACCCGAAGCAGCCTCGCTCTTTGACGCCCTGCGCGCCGAGCGCCTGCGTCTGGCCAAGCTCCAGGGCGTGCCGCCCTATGTGGTCTTCCATGACTCGACCCTCCAGGCCATGGCCCTGGTCCGCCCCGGTTCGATTTCCGACCTGGGCGTCCTGCCCGGCGTCGGCCACTCCAAGCTCGAACGCTATGGCGAGGCCTTCCTCGCGGTGATCGCCAACCACGCCGCTTGACAGCCCTCTGCTCGCAGCCGCCTAGTTGCTGTGGGAGGGTCAGATGGCATTCAAACCTGAGACGAACCTGGAAACCCATCGGGTTTTCAACCAGCCCGAGCCGCGCGGAAGCCTGGCGCTCTGGGCCGAGGACGCTCCCCTGCGCCAGACCGTCGAGCGCCTGGCTCCCGCCCATGCTGGCCATGTCGCCGGTTTCGCCGCCACCGTCGGCGCCCGCGAGTCCCTGCTTGAGGCGCGTCAGGCCAACCGTTGCCCGCCCGAGCTGAAAACCTTCGATCGCGCCGGCCGTCGGCTCGACGAAGTCGAATTCCACCCCGCCTATCACGAACTCATGCGCAAGGGGCTGGAGGGCGGCTATAGCGCCCTTGCCTGGACCGCCGGAGATACCGGCGGCCACCTTGCCCATGCCGCCATGGTCTATCTTCTCACCCAGGTCGAGCCGGGCGTCTGCTGCCCCATGACCATGACCTATGCCGCCATCCCTGCGCTGGCGGCCGCGCCCGACCTTGCGGCCCGGTGGCGCCCCGGCCTCACCTCCGCCCGCTACGATCCCGCCGTGCTCCCGGCCCACGAGAAGGCCGGCCTCACCATCGGCATGGCCATGACCGAAAAGCAGGGAGGATCGGACCTGCGGGCCAACCAGACCCGCGCCGAACGCGACGGCTCCGGCTATCGCCTTTTCGGCCACAAATGGTTCTGCTCGGCCCCCATGTCGGACGCCTTCCTCACCCTTGCCCAGACCGGCGAGGGGCTCACCTGCTTCCTCGTGCCGCGCTGGCAGCCCGACGACACCCGCAACGCCATCCACCTGATGCGCCTCAAGGACAAGCTCGGCAACCGCGCCAACGCCTCCGCCGAGATCGAATATCATGGCGCCTGGGCCGAGCGCGTCGGCGAGCCGGGCAGGGGCGTTCCCACCATCATCGAGATGGTCCACCACACCCGCCTGGATACCGCCATGGCACCGGCCGGCCTCATGCGTCGCGCCCTCTCCGAGGCCGCCTGGTGGGCGCGTAACCGCATGGCCTTCGGCATGCCGCTCGTCGAGCAACCGCTGATGCGGTCTGTGCTCGCGGACCTGACGCTCGACTGGCTGGGTTCGCTCGCCATCGGCCTGCGCGTGGCCCAGTCCTTCGATGCCGCCAGCGACAGCGAGCGCGCCTTTGCCCGCCTTGCGGTGGCCCTTGCCAAATACTGGTCCAACAAGCGCTGCCCGGCCTTCGTGGCCGAAGCCATGGAATGCCTCGGCGGCTCGGGCTACATCGAGGAAGGGCCGATGCCCTGGCTCTATCGCGAGGCGCCTCTCAATGCCATCTGGGAGGGTTCTGGCAACATCGTGTGCCTCGACGTCCTGCGTACCATCCGCAAGCAACCCGAAGCTCTCGACGCCCTGGCTGCCGAACTTGCGGCAGCCCGTGGTGCCGACCGCCGGTTCGATGCCGCGCTCGATGCGACCCTGGCTCGCTACTCGACCGGCGTCCAGGACGAGGAAGCCCGCCATTTCGTCGAGCGGCTGGCGCTCCTGCTGCAGGCGAGCCTGCTGCTGCGTCATGGCGATCAGCTCGCCGCCTCAGCCTTCATCCGCACGCGCCTCGATGGCGAATGGGGACGCACTTTCGGCACCTTGCCGGAGGGCATCGACGCGGCGCGTCTTGTCGCTATGATCTGACATACAAGAACGATTCCTCAAGAGAGTCGCTGAGGGGGGACTTTCCTTGAAACTCGGCTTCAACTTCCTGCTCTGGACGACGCACGTCGACGAGCAGCACCTGCCGATCCTCGACGCCATCAAGGCTACGGGCTATGACGGGGTGGAAATCCCGGTCTTCTCGGGCGAAGAAACCCACTTCGCCTGGCTGCGCACGCAGATCGAGAATGCCGGCCTCCAGTGCACCGCTGCCGGCGCCATGCCTTCCGGCAGCAATCCGCTTTCCCCCGATCCCGTCCTGCGCGAAATGGCGCTGGACCATCTCAAATGGGCCGTCGATTGCTGCGCGGCTCTCGGCGCCGAACTCTTCGCCGGTCCCTTCTTCCAACCCCTCGGCGAATTCACCGGTCAGGGGCCCACTGATGACGAAAAGTCCCGCTGCGTCGAAGTTCACAAGGCCGCCGCCCAACATGCCGGAAGGGCCGACGTCAAGCTTTCGGTCGAACCCCTCAATCGCTTCGAGTGCTACTTCCTCAACACCGCCGCTGCCGCCGCCGAACTGGTCCGGCGCGTCGATGAGCCGGCTTACGGCTATCTCTACGACACCTTCCATTTCAACATCGAGGAGAACTCGCTGACCGACGCGGTCGCCCGCACCATCGGCCAGATCAACCACGTCCACATTTCGGAAAACAATCGCGGCATTCCGGGAGCCGGCCATATCGACTTTGCCGCCGTGTTTCGAGCCCTGCGTACTGCCGGCTATGATGGCTGGATGACGGTCGAAGCCTTCGGCTCCGCACTCCCCGACCTGTCCGCCGCCACCAGGATCTGGCGGCCCCTTTTCGAAAGCCCCGAGGCCGTCTATCGGGGCGCCTATGCGCTCATGCGCCAGGGTTGGGACGCCGCCGCATGAGCCAGTACGCGCGCTATCCCAGCCTTGCCGGCCGCGTCGTCCTCGTCACCGGCGGCGCCTCGGGCATCGGCGCCGACGTCGTGCGCGCCTTTTCCGAAAACGACGCCAGGGTCGCCTTCCTCGATATCCAGGACGAGGCGGCGGACGCCCTTGTGGCCGATCTGGCCACCGCCACGCACAAGCCGCTCTACCTCCATTGCGATCTCACCGATATCGAGGCCCTGCGCGCTGCCATCGAGACCGTCCGCACCCGCCTCGGCCCCGTTGCCGTCCTCGTCAACAACGCCGCCAACGACGATCGCCACCAGGTCGCCGATGTCACCGTCGAGTATTGGGACCGCGCCCAGGACATAAACCTGCGCCCCCAGTTCTTTGCAGCCCAGGCCGTCCATCCGCAAATGCGCGAGCTCGGTCACGGCTCGATCATCAATTTCTCGTCCATCTCCTGGCGCAACGGTGCCGACGCCATGGCCGCCTACGCCACCGCCAAGGCGGCCGTCCTTGGCCTCACCAAGGCCCTGGCGCGCGCGTTCGGGCCCGACAATATCCGCGTCAACGCCATCGAGCCGGGCGCCGTCATGACCGAGCGGCAGCGCCAGCTCTGGTACCGGACGCCCCAATCCATCGAGGCGATGGTTGGCCGTCAGCTCATCAGGAAGGTGCTCACCGGCGAGGAGATCGCCCGCATGGTGCTGTTCCTGGCGGCCGATGACAGCGCCATGATCACCAAGCAGAGTTTTATAGTGGATGCCGGGCTAGCCTAAAGGGGGGAACACATGCTGCGCACCGGACTGAACCCATATGGCCTTACCTATTACCTTGGCCTTCAGGGCGCCGGTACGCCGCGCGCCAATCCCGATCCGAAGGGGCTCGAGGGTTTCATTGCCCTGGCTCAGGAACTGGGCGGCAAGACCCTCGAAATATGGGAAGGCTGGCTCGAAAAGCTCGGCCCCGACGACCTGGCCGCCCTGCGCGTCCGACTCGAGGGCCTTGGCATGACGCCGGTCGTCAGCTCCGGCCTTCAGCACGGCAATATCGAAGCCTGCATCCGTGCGGCGATCGCACTCAACGCCAAGACCATCCGTTTCGCGCTGACCCCTGTGCTCTGCGGCGATCGCAACGCCTGGGGTGCCAAGTGGTACGAGCTGGTCTCGATCGTCCACTCGCGGCTCGCCGACTGGGCCCTGCGCGCCGCCGAACACGGCCTGACCCTCGTCATCGAGAACCATCAGGATTTCACCAGCCACGAGCTGGTCAATTTCTGTAACGAAGCCGGGCCCAATGTCGGCATCGTTTATGACACCGGCAACAGCTTCCCGGTGGGCGAGGCTCCGCTCGATTTCACGCAGGTCATCGCCCCCCATGTGCGCCACGTCCACCTCAAGGACTATCGCGTTCAGTTCACGGAGGAGGGCTTTCGGCTGGTGCGATGTGCGATAGGCGATGGCGCCGTCCCTCTCGCCGAGATCGCCGCGATCCTCTCCCAGCATCACCAGCATCTCACTGCCGTGCTTGAGCCCGGCGCCCTCGAAGCCCGCCGCGTGCGCCTCTTCACGCCCGGCTGGTGGCGCGGCTATGCCCCCCGCGAAGCCGAGACGCTGGCCGCCTGCCTCCTCGCCGCCCAGCGCAACCGGCTCCCGCCCGATGCCGACTACCGCACGCCTTGGGAGCGCGAGGCAGACGGCGAACTGGTCGACTACGAACTCGCCATGATCAGGCGCTCCGCCGCCAATATGAAATCCATAGGGTTGATGTGAAAATGGAACAGGACCTCAAGGGCAAGGTCGCCCTCGTCACGGGCTCGGGCAGGGGGCTCGGCAGCGTCATGGCCCGGCGCCTCGCCGAGCATGGCGCCGATGTCGCCGTCCACGATCTCTCCCTCACCGAGACCGGCAAATACGGCGAGGCGGCCAGCCTCGATGACGTCGTCGGGTCCATCGAGGCGCTGGGCGTGCGCAGCGTCGGCGTCACCGGCAACATCTCGGATCGTGAGGCGGTCGCGAAAATGAAGGCCGATATCCTCGCCGCCCTCGGCCCGGTGGATATCCTGGTAAATTGCGCGGGCGGCGATATCGGGGCATCGGGCGGCAAGCCCGTCCCCAACAACATCCTGGGCATCCCCTACGAGGATATCGTCACCCTCACCAACAACAATCTCCTGGGCACCATGGTCGTCACCCAGGCCTTCGTACCCGACATGGTCGCGCGCGGCTCGGGCGCCGTGGTCAATATCGGCTCGACTGCCGCCCATGCGGGTTTTTCCAACGGCGGCATCTACGCCACCTTGAAGGCGGCCGTGATCCATTACACGCGTTGCCTTGCGGCCGAAGTCATTGCCGACGGCGTGCGCGTCAATGCCGTGAGTCCAGGGCCCACCAAGACCGCCCGTTTCCAGGCCACCCGCACCGTCGATCCGGCCAAGATGGATTCCTCCGGCAAGAGCTTTGACCGCTATGCCGAACCCGACGAAATCGCCGACGCCGTTGCCTTCCTCGCCGGCCCCCATGCCCGCTTCATCCACGGCCAGGTGTTGCGCGTGGATGGCGGCGGCGGGCTCTACGCCGGCTGACCTGCCTCCACCGGCAAGGCGCTGCGCAGCATCAAGGCCACGAGGTCCGATTGCCGCGTGGTCTGGGTCTTGCGGAAAAGGTTCTGCAGGTGGAACGAGATCGTCGTGGCCGCGATCGAGAAGTCTTCGGCCAGCTCGTCCGTGCGCTTTCCGCCGGCAAGGGCGATGGCGAGCTTGGCTTCGGTCGGGGTGAGCCCATACATCTTGATTGCCACCTCGCTCGAAAGCCGCGGCTGGCGGTCCGGGTCGAGCAGCACCAGCGCCAGCCGGGCGGGATCGTCCTTGGAGAACAGCGATATCTGGGCAAGGAGCGGGCGCCGGTAAGGCCGCTCGAGCGCCAGCGCCTGCCCAGGCCGGCCGTTCTCGATGATCTCGGCGAAGGTTCGCCGCAAGGTCTGCGCTGAAACCCCGGCAAGCTTGCCGCCGCGCTGGCTCACACCATCTGCTTCCTCCAGGATCTCCGCCGCCGTCGAATTGGTCTGCACGATCGCCAGGTTCGGGTCGGCGAGCACGAAGCCGGCAGCCATGCGGTCGAGTGTCGAGGCCACGAGGGCAACCGCGTGCTCGGAGCGTTCCAGCACCGCGGCCGCCAGCTCGCGGCGCGTTTCGGTGATTTCCGCATCGATATTGCGCCGGATGCGGTGCACCTGCGCCAGCCGCGCCCGCACCGTGGCGAGCAGGATGTCGTAGTCGATCGGCTTGACCAGATAGTCGTCCGCGCCGGCCGCCTTGCCCTGGATCACGTCCGCCCGTCCCGCCAGCGCCGTGAGGAAAAGGAACGGCACGTCGGCCATGTCGGGGCGCTTGTTGCGCACCTCGCGCATGACGCCGAACCCGTCCAGGCCCGGCATGGTGATGTCGCACAGCACCAGGTCGGGCTTGTGCGCTTCGAGCATCTTGAGCGCGGCGTGCCCGTCCCCGGCCCCGATCGTTCGGTATCCGGCCGCCTCCAGTTCCTCGATGATGTCTCCACGCAGATCCCGTTCGTCTTCCACGCACAGGATCAATGCGCCGCTGTCGTCAAAATCGTTCATTCTGCTGCCTGCTGCTGATCGTCATGGGGGAGGGTGAGATGGACGGCCGTGCCTTCGCCCATGCGCGAAGACAGTGTCAGTTCGCCGCCATGCATGCGCACGATCTCGCGTGCCACATGCAGGCCTATGCCGGTGCCCGACACGCCCGTGGCCGTGCTGGCCCGGAAAAAGCGTTCGAACACCCGGGGGAGTTCTTCTTCGGGAATGCCCACGCCCAGGTCCTTGACCGTGAGCACCACCACGTCTTCGCGCGTCTCTCCCACCACATGCACCTGCGTGCTGTCGGGGGAGTATTTCGTGGCGTTCGAAATGAGGTTGGTGAGCACCTGGTCCATGAGCAGGGGGTCGAAGCGCACCGCCTGCGGCAGGCCCTCGAGTTCGAGCCGGAAGTCGCGTCCGGGGTGAAGCTCGCGCTGCCGCTCGCAGGCCTCGCGCACCAGCCGCACCAGGTCGCTCTTTCGCGGGTGGAACTCGATCTCGCCCGCGTCCATGCGCGCGCCGTCCAACGTGCTTTCAAGCAGCCGCGCCAGCCGGCCCGCCGCGGTGCGGATCTTGCCCGCCCGCATCTGGATTTCCTCGTCCGACATCTGTGGCCCGCGTCGCGCCATGCGCTGCGCGCTGGAGTCGATGATCGCTAGCGGCGTGCGGAACTGGTGCGACACCATCGAGACGAAGTCGCGATAGAGCTGGCGAAGCCGCTTTTCCTGGGTCAGCGCCTGTTCGGCCTTCTGGATGGCGGCGCGCAACTGCGCCTCGGTATGGCGCAGGTCCGCGGTGCGCTCTGCCACCAGGTCCTCGAGCTGGGAATGGTGCCTGGCGAGTTCGCGCTGGGCGGCGTACCGCTCGGTCACGTCGCGCACGATCATGATGCCGCCCACCACCTTGCTGCCGTCGCGGACCGGAAAACTCGCCTTCTCGAGGTACTTTTCGGTTCCCGGCAGAATGTGCTCGGGCATGTAGCTGTCTTCCCCGCGCAGCGCCGAGAGCAGCATTTCGGGCACCGCATGACCGTCCGGGAACGGAAACACGTCCCGCAGGTGCCGCCCCACCACGTCGTCGGTGGGCCGGTCGAAAATGCGCACCATCGCCTTGTTCCAGTGCGTGCACATCAGGTTCGTATCGAACGCGGTTACGCCTTCCCCGCTCGAATCGATGAGCATGTCCAGGAACTCTTTCTCGCGCCGCATCTTGGCGTCCGACTTGGCGAGCTGGTTCTGGCTCGCCATGAGCTGGATAGCCAGGATCACGCCGCTCGCAAGGATCCCCAGGATGCACACGATGATCTCGATGATCGTCGAGTTATAGGTTTCCCGCCGCTCTGAATCGCGCTCGCGGGTGGCGATCATCAGGTCGTTGCCGATATTGCGCAGGTTGGCGATAAACGGCCCCATCGTCGCCTGCACCCGGCCCGCATATGTGCCCGGCCGGTTATCGGGCTTGGTGAGGTACTGCTCGAGCCCCAGCAGGGAGTCGAGCGCCCGCTGCATCTCGCCCACATGACCTACCGCCGCGATCTGCCGCGACATCTCCCCTTCCGTCAGCAGCACGAAGCGGCTGATCGCAATGTCGTACTGGCGCATGAGCGCGCCCTGGGACATCTGCGTGGTCTGGGCGGCGGCGCTGATCAGCTTCTGCGTTTCGTACTGCGCCTGGCCGACCGCCCAGAGCAGGTATTCCCCGTGCCCGGCGGTCAGGTTGCGTTGCACTTCCACCAGCCGTGCCATGGCCACGGTCAGGAACGCCACGAAGGCGCAGATCGCCAGCACCGTGGCTATGACCGACAAGCGCTGGTTGGAGCTCTTCACGGCAGGATCAGCCTGTAGAGTTGCCAGACCCAGCGATGGTCGTATTTCTCGTCCTGCAACTCGGAGTGCTCCACTCTCGGATAGACGATCCACAGCGGTCCCTTGTCGCGCGCCGTCAGGCGCTTGCCGTCCATCGCCCAAGCGAAGATCACGTCATATCTCTCGAAATCGGCGACCGGGATCGAGACCTCGTATTCGTTGAGCGCCACCGCGCGTACGGTCTCGACGTCTTCCGCTCCCAGGGCCGCGATCACGTCGCGCGCCAGCACGCCCTCGAAAACGTGCATGCCGTCCGTCCAGGAGGTCGTGGTGCTCACGCTATGCGTGCCCAGCGCCTCCAGGCTCTCCCAGTCGAGTTTGACATGCACGCTGCGCTGCGCGACGCGGCCTGTGATCTCGAGGATCACGTCACCCTGCGGCTCGGGCAGCTTGAGCAGGTCCGGCAACACGCCCGCTCCGCCCTGGGATGGCGCCGGCACGGCCAATGCCATGGCGAGCATTCCCGCCACGATTGAAGTCAAGACCAACAAGGGGCGCTTGCGCCGCATAGACCCGTCTCCCAAACGCAAAAAGCCTATGGCACCCGCCGGGCTGGGGCAATTAGGTCCGGCGAGCGCACATAGGTGGCGTTGCCCAAAAATGCGTGACGCATGGACAACTTGGCAATCCCTACCGTGCCCCGGGATCCCGCGCCCCATCTGAACGAATGGGGCATTCCCCGCCCCGTCAATCTAGACGGGAACTGCTCCCTGGGGCGCGACGGCGACTGGTTGGAACGCTGGCGAGGGGCCGGCCATCCTCGCGGTGCCGGCATCGGTCGGTCGCCGCCATCCGAGGACGTGAGCCGCCGCAACAGGGCGGCACGTGCTGCACGGCTCGTCGCCTCTGACCCGCCTTTTGGGGCGGCGACCGTGCCGTCGACGCTGGTTCTGTTTTGATTGGGAGATTGTCATGTACGAGACCAAGCGCATTGCCTCGGTTGCCTTCAGCCGCCGCCTCTGCCTCACCACTTCCGTCCTCGCTATCTGTGTTGCGATCTCCGTCCAACCGGTCCTTGGCCAGACGCGGACCTACAGCAACGACGAGATCAATTCGTCAGCGCTGGATACCACCGGTACAGGCTGGACGCTGGACATCGCCTCCGGCCGCGCCCGCCAGACCGGTATCATCAGCGGCGACGGCAGCATCACCATGACCGGCGCCGGAGTGCTGGAACTCTGGGGAGCGAATACCTATTCCGGCGGGACGACGGTCGCCGGCACCGGGTTGCTCAACTTGCGCAGCTCTGACGCGCTTGGCACAGGGTCGGTGACCCTCGGTCTTGGCGGGCTTCAGTTCGCACAGGACCTTACGTTCGCCAACGACATTATTCTGACCCAAACCGGTCGCGGCGCCGGAGACATCTACATGGGCCCGGGCGCCAGCCAGGTGGTCCTGAGTGGCACGATCAGCGGGTCGGGGGCACTGACAAAGTTCGGGCTGGGCAACGTCGTCATCACTGGCAGCAACACCTATTCCGGCGGCACCTATATCCAGCACGGCACGGTGACCCCAGGTTCCAGCACCGCCTTTGGCACCGGCACGGTCTATATGCTCGACGGCACGCGGATGCTGCTGTCTGACGGCATCGTGCTCAGCAACAACATTTCGTTCGATTCACCCGGACCCGTTGGACTCAACATCGATTCCGGCACGGCCCGCCTCATTGGCGTCATCGGGGGCGTGGGTCGTCTGGAGAAGACTGGAAACGGTCGCCTGGAACTGGGCGGTGCCAACTTCTTCACCGGTGGGGCGCTCCTGCGCGGCGGTACGGTGGCGCTCTACAATGTCGACAACCTCGGCACCGGGGTCGTTGACATAGCCAACACCACGCTCGAAATCGGCAATGGCATCTACCTCGAAAACAACGTTGTGCTGGGCGCTGGCGTCGTCTTCACCTCGGATGGCACCGGCACGATCGACGGCGACCTTACCGGCACCGGCGGATTTACCGTCAGTGGCGGCAACACGATCGCAATTGGCGGCAACAACAGCTTCACCGGGCGTGTCGTCATTGCCGACGGCATCCTTTCTGTGGTCGGCGCCAACGCCCTCAACGGACAGAGTGTCTATGTCGCGGACGGCGGCACGCTCGAATTTGTCGAGAACGGCGACAATGACTTCTATACGCTCGCGTCCTTGGATGGAGCTGGCAATGTCTCCTTTGACGGCCGCCGCCTGACCATCGGCACGAACAATGCGGACATGGAGTTCTCAGGCACTTTCTTCGAATTTGGCGAACTGACCAAGCTCGGCACCGGCACCTTGACCATCACGTCCAGCTATCTCGACCTGACCAACAGGAATCCGCTCGATCTGAGCCGGTTCTTCGTTCAGGAGGGCAAGCTGGTCAACCGCGGCACCATCGCGAACGGTGTCGTCATCGGCGAGGGAACGAGCATTCTCACGGGCGATGGCCTCTACCCGCGCCTCATCGCCTCGCAGACGTCTACCATCGCTCCAGGCGAGGCCGCGAACTCGATCGGTGTTGTCCGGGCTGACTGGGTCGAGGTCAGGGAGGATGCGTTCTACGAGGTCAACGTTACCGCCGATGGCCAGTCCGACTTCATCCACTCCAGGTTCGCCTCGCTCAGCGGGACGGTCGTTGTCAGGGGCGCGGCGGGCGACTACGGACAGTCCATCCAATATCATATCCTGGAGGCCACCGATGGCATCGACGTTGAAGGCGGTGACATCACCCGGTTCAGGGACGTAACGTCGGATCTCTTCTTTTACGATGCCTCGCTCACCTACGACCCCAACAATGTCTGGCTGACCCTGGCCCGCAACGGTCGCACGTTCGATCAGGTCTCCGGCATCACGGCGAACCAGAAAGCTGTCGCACCCGTGCTGGAAGGGTTCGGCGCCGGTAACGTGCTCTTCGACAATATCGTTTCGGGCACCGAGGCCGAGGCCCATGCCGGGCTCGATAGCCTCTCGGGTGAGTTCCACGCTGGCGTCGGCACCGCCCTTATCGGAGAATCCCGCCTCGTCCAGGAAGCGCTTCTCGGCCGCATGCGCCAGCCATTCTCCTCGCTCCTCGATGGCAGTTTCGCCGCGCTCGGCTATGCCGGCGACGATAAGCCAGCCGCCGCCGATGGCTGGATCGTGACACCCTGGACGCAGGCCTTCGGCGGCTTCCAGCAGTTCAATTCCAATGGCAACGCCGCCACCCTCAGGCAAGGCACCGGCGGCATGCTGTTCGGCGTGGACGGCACGCTCGACAACCGCTTCCGGCTCGGCGTGGCCGGCGGGGTTTCCGGCAGCCGGCTCTCGGGCGAGACCGGGCCGTCCTCCGCCGACATTTCCAGCTACCACATCGCGGCCTATGGCGCGGCCGAACTCGATGCCCTGGCCCTGCGCTTCGGCGCTGCCTACAGCTGGAACACCCTCAATACCAGCCGCGACATTGCCTTCCGCTCCTTTGCCGACCAGACCGCGGCCAGGTATGGTGCGCAGACCGGCCAGGTGTTTGGCGAAGTGGGCTACAAGCTCGCCCTCGGTCAGGTCCTTGTTGAGCCCTTTGCCGGGGTCTCGGTCGTCGGCGTGAGCGCTGACAGCTTCCGCGAAAGCGGTGGCGCCGCAGCGCTCAATGGTGCCGGCTTCTCCCAGTCCGCCGCCTTCACCACCCTTGGCCTGCGCGGCAACTGGACCGTCAATGCCAGCGAGGCGGGCATTCTTTCGCTCAATGCGGGACTGGGCTGGCGCCACGCGTTCAACGCCAATCCCGCCGTCCGCGACCTCGCCTTCAACAGCGGCGGCGCCGTCTTCCAGGTAGCCGGGGTTCCTGCCGCCTCCGATAGTCTCGCGCTCGAGGCAGGCCTCGATTTCGAGACGACCGCTGGTCTCAACTTCGGGTTGAACTATAGCGGACAGGTCGCCGGAGCCTTCCAGAGCCACTCCCTCAAGGCGGGCCTGGGCTTCACCTTCTAACTCGACCGTGATCGCTTCCCCCTGTTCCTGACCCAAAAAATCTGTTTGACTTCAATGGGTTTTGGTTTGGGGGGAAGCGATGGCCATCACTACCGAGCGTTTGCGCGCCCTCTTGGGCGTCTCCGATTCCGCCTTGCTGCTGCGCGGCGCGCGCACTGAGGAGCGCGGCGGCTATCGACTGGAGCGGCTGACCTTTTCCAACTGTGCGGGCGAGCCCATTCGTGGCCTGCTGACCCGCCCCCTCAAGCTCGACGGCTCGGCCCCCGCCATTGTCTACGCCCACGCACATGGCGGTCGCTACGACATCGGCGCCTCCGAACTCATTGACGGACGCCCCGAATTGCTCGGGCCGCTCGGCCCTGTCTTCGCCCATGCCGGCTTTGTGACCCTGGCCATCGACATGCCGACCTTCGGCGAGCGCGCCGGCGAAACCGAATCCGCCGCCGCCAAGCGCGCCCACTGGTACGGCAAGTCGCTGTTCGGGCAGATGCTGAGTGACCAGGCCGCGGCCCTGGCCTACCTGACCACCCGCAGTGATGTGGATGCTCGGCGTGTGGGCATGTTCGGCATGTCGATGGGCGCCACGCTAGCCTATTGGCTGGCTGCCGTCGAACCGCGCCTGGCGGCCATAGCCCATCTCTGTTGCTTTGCCGATTTCGCCACGCTGGTCGAAACCGGCGCCCACGACCTGCACGGGGTCTATCTCACCGTGCCGGGTCTCCTGGCCGAAACCTCCACCGGCGAGATCGGCGGGCTGGTCGCGCCGCGCCCGCAGCTGATCTGCCTGGGCGAGGACGATGCCCTCACCCCGCCGCTCGCCATCGAGCGCGCTCTCCAGGAAACCCGGGCCGCCTATGCCAATGCCAAGGCGGCCCGCGCCCTCGAGGTGCTCATGCAGCCGGGAATCGGCCATATGGAAACCCAGCCCATGCGCGAGGCCGTACTGGCCTTCCTCGCACGTACCCTCAAGGCCGGTTAGTCGACGCGCCCGCGCGCCGCCACCGGCACCGTCTCGACCACCTTGTCGCCCGAGATCAGCGTTACGTTGTCGAAGAGGTTGCTCACCACGCAGGCGTGGTTGGGTATGATCCGCAGCCTTTCCCCGATCGCCGGTTTCTTTTCGGACCCGCTCAGGTCGATCGTGCCATGCTCCTCGGAAAGCCCGACGATGCGCGCGTCCGGATAACCCACGATGTAGCCGAATCCATCCATGCCCAGCGTGTCGCTGGTGAGCGCCTTCGAGCCTGCATCGATGATCGCCCGGTTCTCGGTCGGCCGGCTGACCACCGTTGCCAGCACCGTCAGCGCGCAATCGTCGAGCGTGCCCACCCCCTTGGCCACCTGGAAACGGTCGAGATAGATATAGGTCCCCGGGCGATGCTCGCTGGCCGCGCCGACGTCATGGGCGTGCCAGAGATCGGGCGTGCCCCCGTTCGAGATCACGTCGGGCGCCAGCCCCTGCGCCTCGAGCGCCGCCTTGGCCTTTTCGAGGAACTCTTCGTTTTCGGCGACCTTGCCTGCCGCCGGGTAGGTCATCAGCCCGGCAAAGTGCAGGCCCGGCGCCGCCGCGATCTGCTGGGCCAGTTCCACCGCCGCCCACGGCGTCTGCACGCCGCACCGGCCCATGCCCGTGTCGCACTCCACCAGCACCCGCAGCTTGTGGTTCGGGTCGGTAAAGGTGCGCGCGAGCCCATCCACCACATAGCTCGAATCCGCCGTCACGCTGATGGCGATGCGCTCGTGGAGCGCCTTGAGCCGCGCCAGCTTGGAGGCGCCGATGATATTGTAGGGCAGGAAGATGTCGGTGATGCCTGCATCGGCCATCACCTCGGCTTCGCCCAGCTTCTGGCAGGTGATCCCCACCGCGCCCAGCTCGATCTGGCGTTTGGCGAAACGCGGCAGCTTGTGCGTCTTGATATGGGGACGCAGCGGCAGCTTGTGGGCGTCCGCGTAATCCTGCGCGCGCTTGAGATTGGCTTCCACCCGATCGAGGTCGATGAGGACAACGGGCGTTTCCAGATCGTCTAGGGACATCATGCGCCTCCCTTGAGGACTTCGTTGACGAACCTGAGGTTGCCCGAGGTGAGGCCGGCGTCCACCGGAATGGCCGCCCCCGTGATCCCCGAGGCTGCCGGCGAGGCGAGGAAGAGCGCAGCCCGCGCCACTTCCTCGGGTGTCACCATGCGCCCCAGCGGATAGTGCGGCAGGACCTTGTCGAGCAGTTCCGGGTTCGCCGCGATCCGATGATCCCAGGCCGGTGTGCGCACCGAGCCCGGGCAAACGACATTGGCGCGGATGCCGCGATAGCCGCGTTCCACCGCCAGTCCCTTTGCAAACGAGATGAGCCCGGCCTTGGCGGCCGAATAGGCCGGGTTGCCATAGTGCCCCAGGCCATTGACCGAGGAGACGAAGACCACGCTCCCGCCGCCCTTCTCCTCCATCGCCTCGACCACGGGGTGGGTCACGTAGTAGGCGCCGTTGAGATTGATCTCCACCTCGGACGCCCAGACAGCGTTATCCACCTGCTCGAAAACCTCGCCGCGGGTGTAGCCGGCGTTGGAAATCAGGGCGTCGGGGGCGCCGTGGAGGGCGATGTGGCTGGAAATGATTTTCGCGATCGTGTCCGGCTCGGTCAGCTCGAACACAAGCCGGTGGGCGAGGTCCATGCCCTCCATCAGGGTCGGGTCGCGGTCGGCGCCGGTCACCACGGCACCGGCCTCGGCAAACACCTGCGTCAGCGCGCGACCTATGCCGCCACCGGCACCTGTGATGAGAACGTGCTTGCCGTCCATGCGAAAGGGGGAGGGGGTCTCTGCCATCTTGTTCCACGCAAAATTCGATCCGCAAACTAAACAAACCCATGGCCGTCAAGGCAATTGGGAATATGATCGGCCAGCCGCAAAAACCGATTGCATGAAATTGATTTTCATTCCATGGCAGTTATCCACCCCCACCACGCACGATGAACGGAGTCCTAACGCAGATGAACAAGCAGCATTTCGGCACCTCCCACGTCCCCCTCTCGCCCGCCGTCCGCGCCGGCGATTTCATCTACATCTCTGGCCAGGTGCCGGTCGGTGCCAATGGCGAGGTGGTCGTCGGCGGCATCGAAGTGCAGACCCGTCAGGTCATGGAGAACATCAAGGCCGCCCTGGCGCTCGCCGGCGCCGACCTCTCGGACGTCATCAAGACCTTCGTCATTCTCGAGGATGCGCGCGAGTTCGCCGCCTTCAACAAGACCTACGCCACCTACTTCCCGTCCAACCCGCCGGCGCGCACCACGCTCGAGGCGCGTCTGATGATCGATATCAAGATTGAGATCGAAGCGGTGGCCTATAAGCCCCTCAAGTAACCCCTCACAACCACTGCAGCCAAGACGCCCGCCATCGCGCGGGCGTTTTTTATTGCGCATTTTCAATGGATTGCGGCAATAGCGCGCCGATCCGTCTTATTGTATCCGGCATAGCGAATATAAGAGATTCCAATGATGTACTTTGATGGTCAATTACCTGAAAATCGTCTCAGGTGATCGTGTCGCGTCCGTTCGGACCAACTTCAAGAACCGGGGCCAGGTGCCCCTCAAGGCTTGGGGACGATCTTATGAGACTTGCCTGGACTATGCTGTGCGGCCTGCTGATGACGTCTGCAGTCGTTGCTGCGGAACTGCCCATCGAGCACGCTTACGGCACCGCCGCGGGCTGCGCTTCTGTTGCCAAATCCAATGACATACCCGGCGGCAAGGTCCTTGCCGTCACCAGCGAACACGTGCTCAGCGGCGAAGCCGTCTGTCCGTTCCTGGCCGTCACCGATGGCCAGTCCGATGACCCTGCCAACAAGGCCTGGGAGGCCGATATCAGTTGCGAGGCCGGCCATGAGGAGGCCGTTCCGGGCAAGCTGCTGATCGTGCACGACGCAGCCAGCGACAAGCTGGCCCTCTCGGTCCTGGATGGCGACGGGCCCAAGGGGAACCTCGCGGCCTGCCCGGCGCCCTGACCGGCGCCGCACATTGATGGCCGGGCGACCGGCGAGACATATTTTGAGGAGGAATTATGTCCGATACCAAGCAGCCGCCCCAGGCTCTTTGCGCTTGCGCGAAGGCCGCCATGCAGCGCCGCACCATGCTCAAGGGCATGGTGGCCCTGGGTGGGGTGGCCGTCTCCGGCTCGGCCTTCGCCCAGGCTGCCGAGGACATGCGCCCCCAGGTCGGCGACTTCCTGGTGCGTACCCGCGGTGAGCCCAACCCGCTCGGCCCCGACGATGTCGGCATCGGCAAGAAACCGATCCAGGCTTACGCCATGGCGCCCGATGGCACCGTGCGTTCGGGAGACTACGAGAACGGCCTGCTCCTGATCCACTACGACGAGGGCGACCTCGCCGACGACGCCAAGAAGATGTCGGCGAACGGCGTGCTCGCCTATTCGATCATCTGCACCCACGCCGGGTGCGAGGCGACCAACTGGATCTCGGAGGAAAACACCATCGAGTGTCCGTGCCACGGGTCGCACTTCGATGCCAAGAACAACGGGGCCGTGCTTTTCGGCCCCGCCAGCCGCAAGCTTCCCCAGCTCGGTCTTGAGGTCAAGGACGGCAAGATCGTGGTGGCCGCGGAATTCGACTCCCGCGTCGGCGGCGACGAGACCATGTGATCTCCCGCCGCCCGGGCACGCTCCCGGACGGCGGTTCGGCCCCACCCGTGCAGTGGCATTGCACTTGTGCACGCAACAACAAAACGCGACGTCGGATCCGCCGTGGAGCCCGCGAACGCGAACGCATTCCAGCACACTGAGGAGAGGAAATGCTAAAACGGAATCTGTTCGTTACGGGTCTGGCGACCATGGGCATTGCGGCGATGAGCAGCTTCGCCCTGGCGGCCGAGACCACCTCCGAGCGTTTGGTCAACGCCGGATCGGAAGCGGAGAACGGCAATTGGCTCATGGTGCACCGCACCTATGACAGCCATCGCTACAGCCCGCTCAACCAGATCACCAAGGACAACGTCAAGGACCTGAGCCTGTCGTTCGTCACGATCCTGGACAACGCCTCGCGCGGTGGACGCTATGCCAGCGCCCGCAACGAAGGAACCCCGCTGGTCGAAGACGGCTTCATGTACGTGCAGACGGGCTGGTCGGTGGTGACCAAGCTCGACGTGCGTGACGGCAAGGTCGGCAAGGTCGTCTGGAAATACGATCCGGAAGTGGATCGCCAGTGGATCTCCGACGCCACCTGCTGCGGCGCTGAAAATCGCGGCATCGGCTTGTGGAACGACGACGTGATCGCCCTGACCATGGATGGTCGCGTCATGTCGATCAACAAGGAAACGGGCGAACTCAACTGGGAGAAGCAGCGTGCCGACAAGGCCCGCGCCGAAAGCTTCACCGGCGCCCCGCTGATCATCGGCGATACGGCTGTCTACGGCCCCGCCGGTGGTGAATACGGCATCCGTGGCTGGCTCGAGGCCATCGACCTCAAGACCGGCGATGTCGCCTGGCGCACCTACACGGTCCCCGGACCGGGCGAGCCCGGCAACGACACCTGGGAAGGCAATGCCTGGGAAACCGGTGGCGCCTCCATCTGGCAGACGGGCTCCTATGATCCTGTCTCCGGCATGACTTACTGGGGCACCGGCAACCCGGCGCCGCAGATCGACGCCGAATATCGTCCGGGCGACAACCTCTACGCGTCCAGCCTGCTTGCGCTCGACGCCAAGGACGGTGCCCTCAAGTGGCACTTCCAGTTCACCCCGAACGATCCCTACGACTATGACGAGATCGGCGACAACCAGCTGCTCGACGTCACGGTGGACGGCAAGCCGTCCAAGATGGTGGTCCGCGCTGCGCGTAATGGCTTCATGTACGGCTTCAACCGTACCGATGGCGCCATGACCTACGCCAAGCAATATGTGGAAGACCTCAACTGGACGACGGGTATCGACCCCAAGACCGGCAAGCCGCTCGAATACGATCCGAAGGCCCAGCTTCAGAAATACGTCGCTGGCACCGTCGGTTCGCGCGAGGGTACCCCCGGCATCTACTGCCCGACCCTGGGCGGTGGCAAGAACTGGCAGCCTGCTGCCTATAGCCCGCAGACCAAGCTTCTCTACATCACCTCTGCGGAAGGCTGCTCGGCCTATGTGCCCGAAGCCGCGCCCAATCCCACCATCACCGGTGGCGAGTACGACGTGGTCAAGGCCCAGCGCGAGTGGAACGGCCGCCTGCCGGCCCCCGAGGGCACCAAGCTCCCCGATGTCTTCAACGGTGGCTCGGTCAAGGCAATCGATCCGCTCACCGGCGAAACCAAGGCCAAGGTGCTCATGCCCCGTCGCCTGAACGGCATGCTGGCCACCGGCGGCGACCTCGTGTGGGGTTCGTCCACCAACGGCAACCTCTATGCCTACGATGCCGATACGCTCAAGGAAGTCTGGTCGTTCAACGTCGGTACCTCCCTTGGCGGTCCGCCGATGAGCTACTCGGTCGATGGCAAGCAGTACATCGCGGTTCTCGCCGGTGCTGCTCCCGCCGCCGCCGACAAGAAGACCGTCCCGGCTTCCGAGTTCTTCGTGCCCACCGACGCGCTCTTCGTGTTCGCGCTCGACAAGTAAGGCACCCCAAACCAAAAGGCGGCCGGGGAAACCCGGCCGCCTTCCTCGTTCGCAGCGATGGCGACCTATTCGGTCTTCATCCGGAATTCCCAGTCCGTCGGGTTCTCGAATTCGTCCGCGGACCAGATGCCCACCTTGGCCGCCTTGGCCTCGGCCTCCTGGGCGACGTAGTCTTGTGATTGATCGGAAAGAGCGATGGCCATGCCTAACCGGGCCTGCTCGGCTGACAGATCCAGGTCCCCCACCGTGCAGCGCGCCCAGCGCAGCATGCGCCGTCGCAGGTTTTCGGTGTCGCGCACTTCCTTGCAGACCACCGTCTGGTTGGCCACCAGCGTCTCGAGCGAGCGCTTGGCATCCCGGCCGCAGGCGAATTCCTGCCCGTCCTTGACGCAGGGCTGGATCGGCAGCGGCGCGTCGATGCCCCAGAGTCCGATCGTGCGGCCGTTGAGCGAAATGTGGTCGCCGTCGATCACCGTCGCCGTGCCGCTTTCCTCGAACAGCGGCTCGTTGGCGAAGGCCTGCGCCAGGGCCGGCGCACTTGCGCCCAGCGTGGCGGCGATGCCTAATGCCAGGCCGGCCACTACCCGCGAACTCATCATGTTTCCCCCCTTAGGAGTTGGTTGTGCTGCGATTTGACGTGATGTCCCCCATGGTCGCAACCCTGCGAGAGGCGGTCGCATCGCAGGGGCGGCTTATGTGCAATATCGGATTTGCCTTTGCTGGCGCGCTGGCCTTGGTGGCGCCCGCCGCCGCTGCCGGGTTCGCGCCCGAGTTCCGCACCCTCGCACTGGGCCTTGAGGCGTCCGACATCACCACCGAGGGCTACGAGGGCTTCGCCTGCGGCTCCAATGGCGGCCCACCCCTGGCGCCGATCTCCGGCTGGGTCGATTTCGCCAAATGCGCGCCCGAGGCCAATGGCCTGCACGAGGTCTATGTCGAATACGGCACCCGCACCGAGCGCCTTTCCCAGATGTTCCGCGACGAATATGGCGAGGAACTCTGGATCCAGCAGTTCGGCGGCACGCGTATCGCCAATTTCCCCGTCGTGCTCTCGCTGCTCTTTGACGACGAGGGCATCGTCCGCGGCTTCCGCGCCGTCACCGATTCCCGCGCCGAACTCGAGGATCGTTCCAAGAGCTACCTGCTGCGCTTCCGCGTCTATGCCCATTACGGGGAGGAGGGGTGGTCCTGCAAGGAACGTCCCGCGACCGGCGGCATCGAGCCGGTGGGCGAGATGTATGTCAACGAAGTCTGCCGCAAGCAGATCGACGGCAAGCGCGTTCGCGTGGAGGCCCACGTCTATCGCCGCCCCGGCCAGACCGGTGTCGACAGCCAGGGCATGTTCGTCCCCGGCCAGTTCGAAAGCATGACCCGCTGGGAGGTGTTCGACGCGACGCTTCCCGTCTCGCCAGAGGAGGCGGCCGAATGAGACTGGCGCTCGTCCTGACCCTCTGCGTGGCCCTGTTGCCCGGCGCCGCCCTTGCCGACGCGCGCCAGGATTTCCTTGACGGCAAGGCCCGGGATTGCCCGGGCTGCGATCTCACCGACAGGGATCTCAGCCGCCGCGACCTGGCCGGCGCCGACTTCACCGGCGCTACCCTTTCGGGCGCCAATTTCTATACGAGCGACCTCACCGGGGCGACGCTCGCCGGCGCCAACCTGACGCGCACCGACTTCACCCAGGCCAATCTCTCCAAGGCCGACCTCACCGGCACCAACACTTTCGAGACCATCTTCTACCGCGCCACCCTCAACAATGCCGACCTCACTGGCTCCAAGGGCCAGCGTGTCACGTTCCGTCGCGCCCTGCTGGGCGGGGTGGTGCTCGACGAGGCCACCATGCCCTTTTCACAGTTCGAGGATGCGCGGCTGGCCGGCGCCTCCGCCCGCAAGGCGGATCTCAAGGGCTCGACCTTCTCGGGCGTCAAGATGCAGCGCTTCGATCTCACGGGGGGCAATGCCGAGGGAGCTGACTTCTCCAATGCGGTGCTGAGCAAGGGCAAGTTCGGCGATGCGGTGCTCCGGCGTGCCGATCTTCTGCGGGCCGACCTCTCGGATGCCGATCTTTCCGGAACCGATCTTTCCGGCACCCGGCTCCTTGCCGCCATCCTTACCGATGCGGACACCTCAGGCGCCAATTTCGATGGCGCCCTGATGCCCGATGGGAACTGGCACGACTAGCGCCGGTCGGGTCTCAGCCCAGCCATCCACTCGATCGCCGCGCCCTTGTTGCCCGAAGGGCGGTATTCGCAGCCCACATAACCCTCGTAACCGAGCCGGTCGAGTTCGGAGAGGACATAGCGATAGTTGATCTCGCCGGTGCCCGGCTCGTGCCGGCCCGGCGCATCGGCGATCTGCACGTGCGCGATATGGTCCTTGAGCCGCCCGAAGGTGTGCATCAGGTCGCCCTGCATCACCTGCATGTGGTAAAAATCGTACTGCAGGTGGAGGTTGCTCAGCCCCGCCAGCGCCAGCAGCCGCTCGAAATGATTGGTGGTCGAGACGAAATAGCCCGGCATGTCACGCAGGTTGATCGGCTCGAGCAGCAGCTTGATCCCCGCCGCGGTGCAGCGCTCTGAGGCATAGGCGAGATTGTCGAGCAGGGTCTTTTCCAGCCGCAGGTGATCCACGTCATGGGGCGCTATGCCTGCCAGGCAGTTGAGCTGCGTGCAGCCGAGCGCCTGTGCATAGTCGAGCGCCATGGTCACGCCCGCCCGGAACTCGCCCACGCGCGTCGGGTGGCAGGCGATGCCGCGCTCGCCCGCGTCCCACTTGCCCGCCGGAAAGTTGAAGAGTGCCTGCTTGAGGTTGTGCTGGGCGAGGAGCGTTGCGATCCGCTCCTTGGACTCCTCGTAGGGCGAGACATATTCGACCGCCCCGAACCCGTCCGCCGCGGCAGCCGCGAAGCGCTCGACGAACGGCAGGTCGGGATAGAGAAAGGACAGGTTGGCGGAGAACTTGGGCACGGCGCGACCCTCCTCGGGGCGCTAGAGATATAACGCCGCCCGCTCCCCTCCGGCTAGCCCGCCAGCGCAAACCAGCGCGCGCTCTCTCCGATTTCGGGTTGCGCGCAGGGAGTTGCCCGCCGCGCCTCGTCGGCCAGCCGTTCGGCTTCGGCGAGGCACCGGGCAAAGTCGGGTGCCGCTTCGCCGGTGGCCGGACGCGCCGCGTCTCTCCAGCCGCACAGGTCCTCGAACGCGTATCCCGCCTCGGTGACCTTGCCCTCCACCATCCAGCGTCCGCTCGCCGGGTCGGCCCGGTAGAGCCGCAGGAAATCGGCGCCGCGCCGCCCGAGGAAATCCACCGCGGCGATGATGTAGTCGATGACCGCATCATCGAAGAAATAGTTGAAGCTCAGCCGCGCCCAGCCCGGCCGGAAGAGGCTGCAGCCATCGGCCACCAGCGCCTCGTAGCGCTCGGCGCGCGCGGCATCGATATGAAGCAGCTCGTGCCCATAGGGCCCCGCACACGAGCACCCGCCGCGTGCCTGGATGCCGAAAAGGTCGTTGAGCAGCGCCACCACCAGGTTCGGGTGCAGCAACTGGTTGCCCACCCGGATGTTGAACGAAAAGATCGCCAGCCGCTGCGCCTGCCGGGGACCCAGCACCTCGATCGCCGGGTTGCCGGCCCACGCCGCCATGGCCCGCGCCACCGCGCGCTGCTCGGCCGCCTCGATTGTATGGGCGCCCACGTCGGCCTTGAGCTGGAAGGCAAGGCCGGCCCGGATGTCGCCCAGGACATTGGGCGTTCCAGCCTCCTCGCGCCGCTCGATATCGCTCACGTAGCGATGGTGATCCGCGGTCACATAGGAGACCGTGCCGCCGCCCGGCACAGTTGGCAGGCGCCCGAAAAGGCGCTTGTCCGCCACCAGCACGCCCGATGCGCCCGGGCCGCCCACGAACTTGTGGGGCGAGAGGAAGATGGCGTCGATCCCGTCCGCTTCCATGTCGATGCCCGCATAGGGGCCGGCCGCCGCGTAGTCGGCCAGGAACCAGGCGCCGTGCGCCTTGAGCATGGCGCCGAGCGCGCGCATGTCGGTCTTGACCCCGGTGACGTTGGAAGCCGCCGAGAACGAGCCGATGCGCGGCGCGTCCGTGGGTGCCGCCTCGAGTGCCGCCTCGAGCGTTCCCAGGCAGATCTGCCCGTTCTCGTCGAGCGGAATGCGCACTAGTCGCACGTTGGCTTCGCGCCACGGCAGGTCGTTGGAGTGATGCTCGTAAGGGCCGATGAAGACGGTCGGCCAATTGTCGCCGTTGTGACCGTCGCAAATGGTGGTGACCAGCTTGTTGACGGCCGCCGTCGCGCCGCTGCCGCAGAAGATCACGGCGTGGCGCTCGCCCGCGCCCACCGCCCGGCGCACCGCCGCCCGCGCCGCTTCGCGCAGCCGCGTGGTCTGCAGTCCCGTATAGGAGGTCTCTGTATGGGTATTGGCATAGAACGGCGCCGCGATGGCGCTCATGCGCTCCTCGATGAAGTCGAGGCTCCGGCCCGAGGCCGTATAGTCGGCATAGACCAGCGGTCGCATCCCGAAGGGCCCCGGTATGGAGGCGCCTGCGCCGATAAGGCCATTGCGGATGCGATCGATTGCTGACTGGCTGCTCATGGCCTCATTCTACGCCGATCAATCTTGTAAGCAAGCAATGCTATTCTAGGCGATAGACGCAGAACGACATTCTAATATACTGGATTAAAATAGAACGAAATGGTGCGCAAAAGCTTCGATCTGGCGCTCCTTCCCGGGCGGCCCGGTTAAGCATCACCCGAACTCCCCGACCGCCCCGCGCCCCCGCCGTGTTATCGAGCCTGCCGACGACCACCGGGCGTGCCCGAAACGACCCGACTTTCCTCAGCAAAGGCTTCGTTCCGTGTCCGATCCCAACGCCCTTGCGCAACTCGGCAGGAGCCAGGTTCAGGTGACGCGCCTGGGTTTGGGAGCCGGCCCTCTGGGCAATGTCGCCGTGCCCGTTGCGGGCGAAGAGGCTGCGCGCACCATCGGCCTGGCACTGGGACCGGCCCCGCGTCTCATCGATACCGCTCCTTCCTATGGCTCGGGCCTTTCCGAAGCGCGCATCGGCGCCGCCCTGCGCGGCGTTCCGCGCGACAGTTTCGTGATTTCGAGCAAGGTCGGGCGCCTCCTGCACGGGGCCCGTGTCGAGACCGGCACCTATGACGTCCTGGGCCAGCCCATCTACCGGACCACCGACCGGCTGGAGCCCGCCTTTGACTTCTCTTATGACGGGGTCATGCGCTCCTACGAGGAGAGCCTCGAACGCCTCGGGCTCGACGGTCTGGACATCGTCCACATCCACAATCCCGATGCCCATTTCGCGCCCGCCCTGGCCGGCGCCTACCTGGCCCTTCATCGCCTGCGCGAAGCCGGGGCGGTCGGGGCGATCTCGGTGGGTATGAACCAGTGGGAAATGCTCTCGCGTTTCCTCGACTATGGCGACTTCGACTGCTTCCTGCTCGCCGGCCGCTATACGCTGCTCGATCGCAGCGCCGTCCACGACCTGCTCCCCAGGTGCCTCAAGCGCGGCGTCTCCGTCATCGCCGGGGGTGTCTTCAATTCCGGCATTCTCGCCAATCCCGTGCCGGGCGCTACTTACGACTATGTCCCCGCCGATGGTGTCACGCTCCGGCGGGCCCTGCGCCTCAAGCTTGTGTGCGAGGAATTCGGCGTGCCCCTCAAGGCGGCTGCCGTGCAGTTTCCGCTCCGCCATCCGGCGGTGGCGTCGGTCCTGGTCGGGGTCAAGAGCGCTGCCGAATGGCACGAGAACACCGCGCTCTTCGAGGTCGAGATTCCCGATGCGCTGTGGTCGCGCCTCGAGGCGCTGGACGGCTAGAGCGCCGCCCCGTTCGTGCCGAACACGTGGCAACGCGCCGGGTCGACATAGGCCGTCACCGTCGCCCCGGTCTCGAGCCGCCGCTGTCCTTCGAGCGAGATCGTCATCGGCTGCCCGTCCTGGGTCGAGGCATAGAGCAGGGTGGAATCCCCCAGTTGCTCGACCAGGTCCACCCGCACGTCGGCGAGCTTGATGCCCTCGCTCTCGTTGACCCCGATATGTTCGGGCCGGACCCCGAAGGTCACTGCGTCCCCGTTCGCCGCCTTGGCGCCGGGCCGAGCCAGCGACACCTTGCTGCCGGCCGTGCTCACATTGATCGACTGCCCATCGGCATTGTCGAGCACGCCCTTGAGGAAGTTCATCTTGGGCGAGCCGATGAAGCCGGCCACGAAGAGGTTCTTGGGATTGTTGTAGAGGTCGAGCGGCGCTCCCACCTGCTCGATATTGCCTGCGTTCAGCACCACGATCTTGTCGGCCATGGTCATGGCCTCCACCTGGTCGTGCGTCACGTAGACCATGGTGTTGCCCAGGTCGTTATGGAGCTTGGCGATCTCCACGCGCATCTGCACGCGCAGTTCTGCATCCAGGTTGGAGAGCGGCTCATCGAACAGGAACAGCCGCGGCTCGCGCACGATGGCGCGCCCGATGGCGACGCGCTGGCGCTGCCCGCCCGAAAGCTGCTTGGGCTTGCGCGCCAGTAGCGGCTCGATGCGCAGGATCTGCGCGGCGCGCTTCACCCGCACGTCGATCTCGGCCTTGGCCACCTTGGCAGTTTCGAGGCCAAAAGCCAGGTTCTGGTAGACGCTCATATGCGGATAGAGCGCGTAGCTCTGGAAGACCATGGCGATGCCGCGCTTGGCCGGCGGCACCTCGTTCATGCGCTCCCCGTCGATCACCAGGTCGCCGCCGGTGATCGGCTCGAGCCCTGCGATCATGCGCAAAAGGGTCGATTTTCCGCAGCCCGAGGGACCAACGAACACCACGAACTCGCCCGGATCGATGGCGAGGTCGACCCCATGGACGACCTCGAAGTCGCCATAGGCCTTCACCACTTTCTGCAGTGCGACGCTGGTCGTCATTGCGCGGCCTCCTTGCGGAACTGGGCCGGGACCCAGCTCTTGTACTTGGGATGGTCGGGCGCGATCGGCAGGCGCACCTCGGTATGGGTTTCCGAGGAATGATAGAACGCCGTCACGATCTCGAGCGCCCGCCGCGAATCCGCACTGGTCACCGGCACCGGCCCACGTCCCATCAGCGCATCGTGGAACCGCGCCATCTGCGTCTGGAAACGTTCGGGCACATGCACCCAGTCCTTGAGCAGCGCATCGATCTGCGCCTGCACCTCCGGCGAAGCCGGAATGATCCGCCAGAGTTTGCCGCCCGGCGAATAGGGGGCGTGGTCGCTCTCGAACGTCACGTTGGAAAAGGCCAGGCGAATGCGGCTGATCTCTTCCTGGCTGCCGAGCGTCGCCGTCAGCGAAGCCAGGGCCCCGCTTTCCAGCTCGCACGAGGCCGAGATGCAGTCTTCCACCTCGATATCGTTGACCCGGGTCGCCACGCGCCCGAAGAGCCCCGAGATCGGGCCCATGAGATAGGTGATGATATCGTGGATATGGATGGCGTGGGTCATCAGCACCCCGCCCAGTTCGGTCGCCCACTTGCCGCGCCAGGGCACCGCGTAATATTCGGCCGTCCGCTTCCAGAGCGTCTCGGCGGTCGCCACGTAGGGCGTGCCGGCAATGCCGGAATCGATGATCTTCTTGACCTGCTCGATGCCGTCGCCATAGCGGTACTGGAAGATGGGCATGAGCTTGCCCGTGGCCTTCTTTTCGGCCGCCACGATCTCGTCGAGCTGGGCCAGCGAGCCCACCAGCGGCTTTTCGCACACCACGTGCTTGCCCGCCTCGAGCGCCGCGATGATCTGCCCGTAATGCACCATTGGCGGGGTGCAGATATCGATGATCTCGACATCGGTCTTGAGCAATTCGTCGAACGAGGTGTAGCGCCCTTCGATCCCGAATTCGTCGGCCACGGCGTTGAGCCTTTCCGGGTTGAGGTCGCAAAGCGCCACGACCTTGTATTTGTCCGCGTTTGGAACATAGCCCTCGATCAGGTGCGAACGTCCGATGCCGCAGCCGACTACGGCTACCGTCTTGATTTCGTTGCTCATGAGTTAGCCTCGGCCATCTGTTGGGCGGTAAGGGCGAGTTCCATCGCCTTGAAGCAATGCGCCTGGCTCATCGCCGTCTCGGTGCGATCGCGGATATCGTTGAGCAACTGCCGTCCATAGGGCAGCTCGACCCCAGAGCAGTCGATATGCTGCACCCCGTTCTTGTCGACGAGGAACAGGTGGTCGGTCCCCGGTCGCCCGGCGATGTCGATATACTTGCGCAACTCGATATAGCCCTCGGTGCCCAGGATCGTCAGGCGCCCGTCGCCCCAGGTCGGCAGCCCCTTGGGGGTGAACCAGTCGACGCGGATGTAGCCGGTGGTGCGCGGTGCCTTGAGGTGCACGTCGCCAACGTCCTGCAGTTCCGGGGTCTGCGGATTGTGCCGGTTGGCGACCGAGGCGGAGACGACTTCCACGTCCAGCGTATCGGCAAAGAACAGGAACTGCTCGAACTGGTGCGAGGCGATATCGCAAAGTATGCCGCCATACTTGGCCCGCTCGAAGAACCATTTCGGCCGCGCCAGGTTGTTGAGCGAGTGCGGTCCCAGGCCCACCGTGTTGACGACCTCTCCGATCGCCCCGGCCCGCACCAGCTCGCCCGCCTTGACGGTCGAGCGGGTTTCGAAATGCTCCGAATAGCAGATCGAATAGATGCGCTGGGTCTCGGCCTGCACGCGCTTGAGCTCATCGAGCTGGGCGAAGGTGGTCATGCCCGCCTTGTCGCTCATCACGTCCTTGCCGTGCCGCATGGCCTCGATCGAGATGCCCGCGCGCTCGCTGGTGATGGCCGAGGTCAGCACCAGGGCGATGTCCTTGTCCTCGAGTATGGGGGCCTTGTCGGCGACGCGCCTGGCCTGCGGAAACTTGGCCGAGAAGGCCTGCGCCAGGTCATCCTCGATGGCATGGAAGGCCACCAGCTCGGCGCCCTGCTTCAGCAGCAGGTCGCACTGGCCGTAGATGTGACCGTGATTGATGCCGATAGCGGCGAATTTGATGGTCATGAGATGCTCGGAAAGGAGAGAACGTGTTTTGGGCTCGCCCCCACCCGCGACCCGTCCCCGCACGGGGCAGGGAGGTCACGGTGGGAGGTCGAACCGGCAGGTCTCCCTCCCGCTTGTGGGGAGGGAACAAGGGTGGGGGAAGCTGGAGGCACAGTCCTCACCGCTTCATCCCCGTCGTCGCGATCCCCTCGATCAGCAGGCGCTGGAAGAAGAGGAAGAACAGGAACACCGGCACGAGGCTGAGCACTGACATGGCGAACAGCCCGCCCCAATCGGACTCCGCGGTCGAATCCACGAACGTGCGCAGCCCTAGCATCACGGTGTATTGCCGCATGTCGTTGAGGTAGATCAGCGGCCCGAAGAAATCGTCCCAGGTCCAGATGAAGGTGAAGATCGCGGCCGTCGCCAGCACCGGCTGGGAGAGCGGCAGGAGGATCTTCCAGTAGATGCGCCAGGGCGAGCAGCCATCCATCATCGCCGCCTCGTCCAGCTCCTTGGGAATGCCCCGGAAGAACTGCACCATCAGGAAGATGAAGAAGGCGTCGGCCGCCAGGAATTTCGGCACCACCAGCGGCAGGATCGAATTGACCCAGCCCAGGTTGAGGAACAGCACATATTGCGGGATCAGCGTCACCTGGTAGGGCAGCATGAGCGTGCCCAGCATCATGGCGAACCAGAACCGGCGCCCCTTGAACTCGAGCCGCGCAAAGGCGAACGCCGCCAGCGAACAGGCGAAGACGTTCCCCGCGATCGAAAGCAGGGAGATGATGAACGAGTTGATGAAGAAGGTGCCGAAGCTGACCTTGAGCCCGTTCCAGCCGCGGATATAGGCGTCGATGCTCCAGGAGGAGGGCCACAGCCCGGAGTTGAAGATCTCGTCGGCCGGACGGAACGAGGCCGAGAGCATCCACAGCAGCGGATAGAGCATCAGGATCGAGGCGATCACCAGGAGCGTGTGGGCGATCACCGAGCCGAACCGTTTCCAGAACTTACCGAAGCCCGATTCCTCGGTCACCACCGTCAGGCGTTGCACATCAGTCGTCATAGTGCACCCAGTACTTTGACGTCAGGAACGAGAACGCCGTGAACAGCGCCACGATCGCCAGCAGGATCCAGGCGAGCGCCGAGGCGTAGCCCATGCGGAAGAACCCGAAGGCCTCCTGGTAGAGATAGAGCGTATAGAACAGCGTCGAATTGATCGGATTGCCCGTGCCGCCCGAGATGATGAAGGCGGGCGTGAAGCTCTTGAAGGCCTCGATGGTCTGGATGATGGCGTTGAAGAACACCACCGGCGTCAGCAGCGGCAGCGTGATCTTCCAGAACATGCGCCACTTGCTGGCGCCGTCCAGGCTCGCCGCCTCGTACATGTCCTGCGGTATCTGCCGCAGCCCGGCCAGGAAGATGATCATCGGCGAGCCGAACTGCCAGATCGAGAGCACGATCAGCGTCCAGAGCGAGAAGCGCGGATTGGAAATCCAGCTCGGTCCCTGGATGCCGAAGATCGCCAGGAAGTCGTTGACCAGCCCGTCGCCGGCAAAGAGCTGGCGCCAGAGCACCGCGATGGCGACGCTCGCGCCGAGGAGCGAGGGCAGGTAGAACACCGCCCGGTAGAGCGGCAGCCCCTTCATGCCGCGGTTGAGCAGCAGCGCCACGCCCAGCGCGAACGCGAGCTTGAGCGGCACCGAGAACACCACGAAGAAGAAGGTCACCCGCATCGACTGGACGAACTTGGGGTCGGCCGTGAAGATGCGGGCGTAGTTGGCCATGCCTACCCATTTGGGCGGGTTGAGCAGATTGAAATCGGTGAAGCTGAGGTAGAAGGACGACAGGATCGGCCCCACCGTCAGCCCGAAGAACCCGATGAACCATGGCAGAAGGAACAGGTATCCCGGCCCGTTGGCCGCCCAGAGCCTTCGCCATGTCGATTGGACCGAGGCGCGCTCCTTCGGCGCCGTTTGCATGGTCTCGCCGTAGGAGCGCGTAGTCATCGCGGTTAACCGGCGCGGTTGAGGATTTCGGACGCTTCCGCGAAGAAGGCCGGACCCGCATCGGCAGGGGACTGCTGCCCGAACGCCACTTCCTGGCTCTTGGTCAGGAGCGCCGTCGCCACTTCACCGGCATTGGCCGGCGGGGACGGAGGCAGCGGCCCGAGCAGGTCGCCAAGACCCGACACGAACTTGAGCGCCACCTGGCTGCTCTCGTCGAGCGTGGGGGTAATCGCCTCGCGCACGGCCGCCGAGCAGGGAATGCCGCGTTCGACGCCCAGTACCTTGCCCGCTTCCTTGTCGTTGACGAAGAAGCCGACGAACCTGGCGCCCTCTTCCTTGTTGGCCGACGAGCCGCCCAGCGAGAAGAACATCGAGGGCTTGCGGTAGTGGCCGCCGGTCGACCCCGCCTTGAGGCGCGGGAAATTGGCGAGCGTCAGCTTGTCCTTGTTGATGGCCTGGAAGGCCACGAGCTGGTTGGAGTTGGCGAAGGTCACGGCGGCCTTGCCCAGGCTCACCATGGTCTGCTCCAGCGGCCCGGTATCGAGCGCCTGGTCGTCCGGCGACACGATGACGCCGGCATCGCGCATGTCGGCCCAGAGCTGGAACCAGGCCGTCAGGTCGTCGGCCGTGAAGCCCGGCTTGCCGTCGGCGGTGTAGAGCGCCTTGCCCTGCTGGCGCAGCCAGTTCTCGAGCGCCGGCTCGACGCCCGAGCCGTCCTGGAAGGCCTTCATGCCGCCGCGCACGTTCTTGGACTTGAACGCCTCGCCCATGGCCTTGAGGTCTTCATAGGTGGTGTTGGGGCCTGGCACGTCCACGCCCGCTTCCTGGAAGGCGGCGGTGTTGACGATCAGCGCCACCGAGTTGGCGCCCAGGCTGATGCCGTAGAGCTTGCCGTCGACCTTGCCGCCGTCGAGCTGGTCCTGGTCGAAATCGGTGAGGGCCAGCTGTTCGGCCAGGTCGTCCAGCGGGGCGATGGCGCCGCGCTTGGCGTATTCCACGATATAGCGGTAGTCCATCTGGATGATGTCGGGCGCATTGCCGCCGGCGGTCTGCGTGGCGAGCTTGGGCCAGTAATCGTTCCAGGCGAGGAATTCGGTGTCGATGGTCGTGCCCGGATTGGCCTTGACGAAGAGGTCGGTGACCCCGTTCGTGCGGTCGGCGCGCGCCTGGCCGCCCCAGAAGATGAGGCGCATGCGCGTGTCCTGGGCCCAGGACGGCGAGACGCCCGCTGCCCCGGCGGCCAGCAGCGCGGTGCTGCCGAGCAGGAACTGGCGCCTGTCGATACGTATGGTCATTCGGTTTCCTCCCAAACGGTTGCGGCGTTCTTCTCGAACACCTGGATCCACGGCTCTCCCTGCCGCAAATCACTAGTTAGTTACATATTCCGGTAGCCCGTATACGATACCGGCTCCACATCATGCCGGATACAGCGCAAACGGCATCGCTAAATAACTAAGCGGTTACAACATGGCATAGCGGCATCGGCTGAGCAACCATCTTGTATGGCAGATTTCGGGGCGCCGTGGCGCCTGTCCGCGCCACAATGTCCGCGCAGCCCTCCCCGACTGCTTTCGGGCCTCCTCGCCCCCGGATCCATTCGTCTTTCCCGAACCTTGATCCAGTCTGGATCAAAAGGAAAATACGAAATAGCCTGCTCAATATAGAAGAAATCTATGGAGGCCGGCTGTGGACAAGCTGCTCAATCAATTTCTCGCGGTCGCTGAGGCGGGCACCATCAGCGGGGCCGCCACCGCCCTCCTGGTCACCCAGCCCACGCTCACCTTCAACATGCGCAAGCTCGAGGAAAGCATGGGCGTGCCCCTGCTCATCCGCTCGCCGCGCGGCGTGGAACTCACCGAATACGGCGAGACGCTCTACCGCAACGCCCGCCTCATGCGCCGCCTCTATGACAACACCATCGATGCCATCGCCCAGCAGCGCGGCCGCACCGAGGAGGGGCTGCGCATAGGCACCGGCTATTCCTGGTGGACCGTGTTCATCCGCGATTTCGTCATCGACTATTCGCGCGATTTCCCCAATGCGGGCATTCACGTCAGCGTCGGCAACCAGCTCCGCTGCATGGACCAGCTCCTCAGCGGCGACATCTCGCTTTTCGCCGCCCACGAGATCGAGGGGCTCAGTCCCAGCACCGGCGCGCATTTCGTGCCGCTCACCACTGTCGGCCACGGCTATTTCGTGCGCCCCGGCCATCCGCTGCTGGATCGCCCGCGTACCATCGCCGAGATCGAGGCCTATCCCGCCGTCACCAGCTCGCTCCCCGAAACCCGCCACCAGCGCTTCTTCGAGACCTGGAGCCGCTCGCCGGCCGGCAGCACGCCGTTCGAGCAGGGCAAATACATCTTTGCCTCCAACTCGTTGACCGCCTGCCTCGAATACGTAGCCAGCACCGATGCCGTCATCGGCCACACCGAGGTGATGACCGACGAGTTCCTGCGCCGCGGCCTGCGCCGCATCGCCGTGAGCGATGCCACGCGCCGCAGCCGCATCGGCGTCTACGTGCTGACCGACCGCGTCAACGAGCCCCGAGTCGCCCAACTGATCCAGGCCCTGCGCACCCGCGCCGCAACCGTCCTGCCGCCACTCGCCGGCAGCGAAGCGGCTTAGTGCGGGGCGCTCGTCAGGTTTTTCGCGCTATGCGGGCGCCCACGCCCCGCTTCTATCCCCACCCGCCACCCGAGTGGCGCTACGCATGTGCCCCTGGTCTGTACTGCGCAAGATCGGTGGTGGGGAGCTTTAATGGTTCGGGAAATCCTCTTCCCATGGAAGCGCATAGACCAGCTTCAACGGCCCACCGCTACGCCCGCCGCGTCCGCAGGTAGTCGAGCACCATCTGCACCGCCAGCGCTTCGCGTTCCTGGATGAGGGCGAACTGGCTCAGGTCGCGACCGAAGATCACCGAGAGCGTCGTCATGTTCGAGACGTAGAAATAGCCCAGGCCCGCAATCGAGATATAGAGTTGCATCGGGTCGACATCGGCGCGGAACACGCCCGATTCTCCGCCCCGCCGCAGGATTTCGCCCAGTTCCGCCACCAGCGGGGAATGCAGCGCCGGAATGTCTTTGATCTGCTTGAGGAAGCGCCCGTTCTGCAGGTTTTCCACCGCCAGCAGGCGCGGAAACCAGGGGTTGGCGAGGAAGTGCCGGAAGGTGAAGCGCACCATCCGGTCCACCGCCTCGACAGGATCGTACTGGCTCAGCGTCAGCTGCTTTTCGCCCTGGCGGATCTCGCGATAGGCGTCGAACAGCACGGCGCTGTAGAGCGCCTCCTTGTTCCCGTAATAGTGATAGAGCAAGCGCTTGTTGGCCTTGGCCCGCGCCGCGATGGCATCCACTCGCGCGCCGTTAAAGCCCTGTTCGCAGAATTCGTCGCGCGCCGCCTTAAGGATCAGCGCCTTGGTCTTTTCGGCGTCGCGCGGGCGGGGCGTGGCTGGCGCCGCCGTTCCCTTGCGCCTGCGGGTTGCCGGCGGCGCGTCCGCCTGTCCTTCACTCATTGCATCGTCCTCTTTGCCGTCGCTTCCCACAGGAAGTCGCGGGCTTGACGGGTCACTCTAGCGATGTGTATCTAAGTAACCAAACGGTTACAACCAGTGCTTGCGGGAGGAAACGGATGGCTGAGCGTCGGATTGGGCTAATCATGCATGGCGTCACAGGGCGCATGGGGTACAACCAGCACCTTGTACGCTCGATCCTGGCCATCCGCGACCAGGGCGGCGTGGCGCTTTCCAACGGCGATCGCCTGGTGCCCGACATCATCATCGTGGGGCGCGACGGCGACAAGATTTCGCGCATCGCCCAGCGCCATAACATCGCCCGCTGGTCGACCGATCTCGACGCCGCGCTCGCCAATCCCGACGACACGCTGTTCTTCGATGCCGGCACCACGCTCATGCGCGCCGGCCTCATCGAAAAGGCCATCGACGCCGGCAAGGCCGTCTATTGCGAAAAGCCGATTTCGGACGACCTCGACATCGCCGTGGCGCTGGCGCGGAAGGCCAAGGCCTCTGGCGTCAAGCATGGCGTCGTGCAGGACAAGCTCTTCCTGCCGGGGCTGCTGAAACTCAAGATGCTGCGCGATTCCGGCTTCTTCGGCAAAATCCTCTCGGTGCGCGGCGAGTTCGGCTATTGGGTGTTCGAGGGCGACTGGCAGCCCGCCCAGCGCCCCTCGTGGAATTACCGCAAGGCCGATGGCGGCGGCATTATCCTCGATATGCTCTGCCACTGGCGCTACGTGCTCGATAACCTCTTCGGCGAGGTCAAGGCCGTCTCCTGCCTTGGCGCCACCCACATTCCCGAGCGCGTCGACGAGAAGGGCCAGCGCTACAAGGCCGACACCGACGATGCCGCCTATGCCACGTTCGAGCTCGAAGGCGGCGTCATCGCCCAGATCAATTCCAGCTGGACCACCCGCGTCCGCCGCGATGACCTGGTGACCTTCCACGTCGACGGCACCCACGGCTCGGCCGTGGCGGGCCTCCAGAAGTGCTGGAGCCAGCATCGCGTCAACACGCCCAAGCCGGTGTGGAACCCCGACATTCCCCAGCCCATCGATTTCTTCGCCTCCTGGGAAGAGGTGCCCAACAACTGGCCGGCCGAAAACGGCTTCAAGGCGCAGTGGGAAATGTTCCTGCGCCACGTGGCCGAGGATGCCCCGTGGGAATATGGGCTCGAT
>Ga0182743_1000214_pt1 | contig 88221 bp, 84 predicted proteins | sample eDN3rd30CKraftOP_FD_128522 | JGI IMG/M metagenome (GOLD analysis project Ga0182743, IMG submission 128522) | Enriched Organic Plus compost microbial communities from Emeryville, California, USA - eDNA 3rd pass 30_C Kraft OP (version 2) (version 2) ... | reverse complement strand
GGGCAATACGGCGTCGATGGGCAGATCCATCCCCGCGTTATGGCAAAGCACCGCCGGAGCGAAAAGAGGGACCTCTACACATCCGGCCCCGGCCTGCCTATCTTTGATCCCGCCGATGCTGGGGCCAATGCGAGGGACCGAATGGGGATAGCCGACGATCTGATGCAGGGCCTGGGCATTTCCGACCCGGTGCTGCGCCTTGGGGTGACGGGCCTGTCGCGGGCAGGCAAAACCGTGTTCATCACTTCGTTGGTCGCGAACCTGCTTGACCGGGGGCGGATGGCGGCGCTGCGCGCAGCGGCGGATGGTTCGCTCAAGGCAGCATGGTTGCAGCCGCAGCCCGACGATACCGTGCCGCGCTTTGATTATGAGCGGCATCTCGCGGCAATGACCGGCCCCGATCCGCATTGGCCCGAAGGCACACGCCACGTCAGCCAGTTGCGCCTGTCGTTGCGGGTCCAGCCGCGCGGGCTGATCGCAGGCTGGCGCGGCCAGCAGGTCCTGCATCTTGATATCGTCGATTACCCGGGCGAGTGGCTGCTGGACCTGCGGCTGATGGACAAGGATTTTGATCAATGGTCGCAAGAGGTCCTGGACAGGATGGAGCGGCGCCCCGGCGTGCTGGAGTTCCGCGCCGCACTTGCCGGCACCGACACCGCCCGCTTTGACGAAACGGCAGCGCAGGCGCTGGCCTCTGCCTATACCCGTCACCTGCATCTGGCGCGCGAAGCGGGCTGGTCGGACTGCACCCCCGGCCGTTTCCTGATGCCGGGGGAGCTTGACGGCTCTCCGGCGCTGACCTTTACCCCTCTGCCGCATGAGATGCGGTCAACGCCTCTGGGCCGCGAATTCGCCCGCCGTTTTGGGGCCTATAAGGCACAGGTGGTCCGGCCCTTCTTTCGCGACCATTTCGCCCGCATCGACCGGCAGGTCGTGCTGATGGATGTGCTGGGCGCGATCCATGCAGGGCCGCAGGCGGTCGAGGATATGCGCCGCGCCATGGCCGATATCCTTGGCGCATTCCGACCCGGACGCGCGGGCTGGCTTGCCCAGCTATTGGGTGCGCGGCGCGTGGGACGCATCCTCTTTGCCGCGACCAAGGCCGACCATCTGCACCATATCCAGCACCCGCGCCTGACCGGCATCACCACCGCCATGCTGCGCGAGGCCCGCGACCGCGCCGATTTCTCGGGTGCGCGGACCGAGGCCATGTCCATCGCCTCGCTGCGCACCACCACCGAAGAGATGATCCGGCAGGACGGCGAGGACCTGCCCGCCGTGCGCGGCACATTGATGGACGGGCGGCAGGCGGCATTCTACCCCGGAGAGTTGCCGGCCAACCCATCGGAACTGCTGGTTCCCGCCAGTCAGGGCGCGACGCGCTGGCTGGACGGAGATTACGCGATCATGAACTTTGCCCCGGCACCGAACACGATGCGGCCGGGCGATGGACCTCCGCATATTCGTCTGGACCGCGCGGCCGAATTCCTGATCGGCGACAGGCTATAGGAGAGCGCAATGGCTGAACCTCCGAAACGGCGCGGACCGGTTCTGCTGGAGTTGGACGATGTCCAGCCCGAGCTGTCCCGGACTGAACCGCCACAACCCGGCGCCCAGTTCGATCCCCGCCCCGATCAGCGCGACCGCAAGCCACCCCGGACCGAGCTGCGCGAAGGCGACGCCGCACCCTCGCCCGCGGATGCGCCGATGATTGACGACGGCCTGGCCCCCCTGCCACAGCCGCGCACCATGCAGCTTGTGGCGCGGCTGGTCGGGCGTGGCCCGTCACGGCTGACGCGGTTCTTTATCAATACCGGGGTCGCGCTGTTCACCTTTCTGCTGTCGGTCGCCGCGCTGCGCTATCTGACCGACCTCTTGAACAGCTACCCGCTGCTGGGCTGGATCGGCATCGGCCTGATGGTCCTGTTCTGCCTTGCCGCGCTGGCGATGGCGTTTCGCGAGTTCCGTGCCTGGTCGCGCTTTGCCGCCATCGACGGCATTAACCGCGAGGCCGGGGCGGCACTGGCTGCAAACGACTTGAGGTCGGCGCGGCATGTGGTGGACCGGATGGAAAGCCTGTATCGCGCCCGGCCCGAGCTTGAATGGGGCCTGACGCGCCTGCGCGAACGCAAGGGCGATACCTATGATGCCGAAACCCTGATCGCGCTGGCCGAGACCGAATTGCTCGCGCCCCTCGACATCGAGGCCCGGCGCGAGATCGAGGCAGCCGCCCGCACCGTCGCCGCCGCCACGGCGCTGATCCCGCTGGCGCTGGCAGATATCATTGCCGCGCTGGCCGCAAACCTGCGCATGATCCGCCGCATGGCCGAAATCTATGGCGGTCGGGCGGGCGCAGTGGGCGGCTGGCGGCTGGCGCGCACCGTGATGACCCATCTGATCGCCACCGGGGCGGTCGCGGCCGGCGACGACCTGATCCACACCGTCGCCGGAGGGGGGCTGCTCGCCAAGGTCTCGAAACGCTTTGGCGAAGGGGTGGTCAACGGGGCTCTGACCGCCCGGGTCGGCATCGCAGCGATGGAGGTCTGCCGTCCGCTGCCCTTCATCCACCAGCCCCGCCCCCGGGTCGGCAATCTGATCGCACGCGGCCTGAAGGGGCTTTTCGGCGAGGACACCGAGAAGTAGCCGCCCCCGGCACGATGATCTTACGTTCGCCGAATCGACCGAGAGGCTCCGGACGATCAGGCGGCATCACCGTCAGGATAGGGTGTGCCCCGCGCGTGCCGTGCAGGGATGAACCAGACGACATATTGTCGGGCATGTTGGCGCCCTTATGCTCCCCGAGAGCGCGGCGATGGGCCATTCCGGCAGCAAATCAAGCAGATTGTAAGGGCATGTTCCCCGCACGCGCGGGGATAAACCCCCAGAGCCCTCGGGTGCAGGTAAAGTGGGCCCAGGCTAACCGCTCCAGGATACCGGCCTGAACCAGCACATCAGAGACATCCCCATCGTGCAAACAGCCGTTTCTCTCTTCCTGCCAACTGGCGTATGGATCAGGCATGAGTCCGCGCCGCGTTGCCCTTGTACTGTTTGCGACTGTCTTGCTGCTTGGCCTTGGAGCCGGCGCGCGGGACCGGTTTGACGACTGGGTCGCAGCGACCAGGATCCCCCGGCTTGATGTGCAGGTCGGGGCCGAGGTGGTGGCACGGGACGGCACGCTTTTGCGCGCCTTTCAGGTCGCGGACGGGCGCTGGCGGCTGGACGCCGGGCCGGTCGATCCGCTGCTGATCGACATGCTTTTGCTATGGGAGGACCGCCGGTTTCCCGATCACGCCGGTATCGACCCACGCGCAATCATCCGTGCGGGCTGGCAGGCGCTGCGTTATGGGCGCGTGGTCTCGGGCGGCTCGACCCTGACCATGCAGGTCGCGCGATTGCTTGAAGAAGGGCCGACCGGCCAATGGGCAGGTAAGGCCCGGCAGATGCGCCTTGCGCTGGCGCTGGAACGGCGGCTTGAAAAACACCAGATCCTTGAACTTTATCTGCGGCTTGCTCCCTATGGGGCGAATGTCGAGGGCATCCGTGCTGCCAGCTTGCAATGGTTTGGCAAAGAGCCCCGCCGCCTGACCCCTGCTCAGGCAGCCCTGTTGGTCGCCCTGCCACAATCGCCCGAGGCGCGCCGCCCCGACCGTTCGCCCAGCGCAGCCAAGGCAGCGCGGGACCGGGTGCTGGCGCGGGCGGCCGATGCAGGGCTGATTTCGGTTTCGGACGCCAAGGCCGCGATGGCCGAGCCTGTGCCGAACCAGCGCCGCGCCTTTCCGGCGCTTGCGCCGCTGCTGGCTGCGCGACTGGTACGCGAAAACCCCGGCGCGTCCCGGATCGAAACCACCATCGACGCCCGCCTGCAACGCCGGGCCGAAGAGCTGGCCTCGCGTGCCGTGGTCGGGGCCGGGCGCAGGCTTTCGGCGGCAATCGTTCTGGCCGATCACCGCACGGGCGAAATCCTTGCCGAGGTCGGCGCCGCCGACTGGACCGACAACGCCTCGGCGGGTTTCGTGGACATGGCGCGGGCCTGGCGCAGCCCCGGCTCAACGCTGAAGCCCTTTGTCTATGGGCTGGCCTTTGACGACGGGCTTGCCCATCCGGAAACGCTGATCGAGGACCGGCCCACCGCCTTTGGCCGCTGGCAGCCACAGAACTTTGACCACCATTTTCGTGGCACAGTCAGCCTTAAAAACGCGCTGATCTGGTCGCTGAATATTCCGGTGGTCAAACTGGCCGAAGCGGTCGGCCCGAACCGCATCGCCCAGGCGCTGCGCCGCGGCGGGATTGAGCTGCGCCTGACCGGGGATGCACCGGGCCTGGCAATCGTGCTTGGTGGTGCGGGGGTTACGCTTGAAGGTCTGGCCGAGGGTTATGCCGCGCTGGCGCGGGGCGGGCGGGCAATCACCCTGTCGCCACTGCCGGGCGGGGGCGAGGAACGCCGCACACCAATGTTCGGCCCTGTCGCGGCATGGCAGGTCGGGCATATCCTTAGCCAGAACCCCGCGCCGCATGGCACGCGGCTGCGGCCTTTGGCCTATAAGACCGGAACATCTTACGGCCACCGTGACGCGCTGGCGGTGGGCTATGACGGGGCACGGGTCGGTGCGGTCTGGCTTGGCCGGCCGGACGGAACGCCCGTGCCCGGCGCCTTTGGCGGCGATCTGGCCGCGCCGGTGCTGTTTGACCTGTTCGACGCCCTGCCGGCGGTGGCACTGCCACCGCCCCCGCCGCAGACACTGACCCTGCCAAACAGCGCCCTGCCGTTGCCCCTGCGCCGCTTTGCCCCGGCAGGTGAAGCCAGCGCAATGGCAGCCCGCCCCGCCGGTCCGGACGCCCTGCGCCTGACTTATCCGCCAGACGGGGCCGAGATCGACACCGACGGCCCCCTGATCGCCAAGGCGCGGGGCGGACGCGGCCCATGGACCTTTCTGCTGAACGGGGCGCCCGCTGCCATCGCACAGGCGCAGCCGACGGCAAACCTGCCCAACCCCGGGCCCGGCTTTGCTCAGCTTACGGTTGTGGATGCAGATGGCGCCTCGGCAAGTGCGGCAATCCGGCTGCACTGACACAAATTGCGCGATTCGTGATTCGCTTGGCCTTTTCTTACGCGCGTTTTGCGACATATTCGCACTATGCTGCGCATCAACGACCAGATCACGATCCAGGAATGGGAGCTGTCCGAACAGTTTTCCCGGTCTCAGGGACCGGGCGGGCAGAACGTGAACAAGGTCGAAACCGCCGTCGAGCTGCGTTTTGAGGCCGAGCGTTCGCCACATCTGACACCTCCGGTCAAGGCACGGCTGAAACGGCTGGCGGGGCGGCGCTGGACACAGGACGGCGCGGTACTGATCCGGGCCGAGGAAACCCGCAGTCAGGCCCGCAACCGCGAGATGGCGCGCGAGCGGCTGGCCGAACTGATCCGGCAGGCGCTGATCGCGCCGCGCAAGCGCATCCCGACCCGGCCAACACTGGGCAGCCAGCGCCGCCGCCTGGCGGCCAAGAACCAGCGTGGCGAGGTCAAGGCGATGCGGGGCCGCATCCGCGACGGGGAGGACCCGGCATGATCGTCGCCTTTCGCGAAAAGCTGGCGCGGCTGATCGGTCGTCGCCCCCCTGATATGCAGGTCGCGGCACTGTGCCTGAATGAATCAACGGGCGAGGTGCTGCTGGTCACCAGCCGCGGCACCGGGCGCTGGATTGTGCCCAAAGGCTGGCCGATGCCGGGCCGCAGCCTTGCCGATGCCGCCCGACAAGAGGCGTGGGAGGAAGCCGGAGTCAAAGGCCGTGTCGATCAGACAGAGATCGGCCGCTATCGCTATGACAAGGATCAGGATCGCGGCTTTGCCATCCCGGTCGAGGTTCGGGTCTTTCCGCTTTATGTTGACAAGCTCGAACGGAATTTTCCCGAAGCGCATGAGCGCACGCGCCGCTGGTTCCCGCCCGAGGACGCCGCCCGGCTGGTAGCCGAAACGGGGTTGCAGCAGATCCTGCACGACCTGCCCTTTAAACGACAGTCGCCCCCGAAATGAGGCGCGAACCCCGCGAATACCGCACCCTCGACAAAGACCTGCGCCGGGTAACGAATACCGAGCGCGCGGTCCTGCATTCGGCGCGTTCGCTATTGCGGCTGGGCTTGGCCCTGATCTTTATCGCCGCTGCCAGCTATATCGGCACGGGCTTTTTCTCGGACCAGCCGGCGATCGGGATCCTTGCCGCCAGCATGGCCGTCGCAGCCTATCTGGCGCTGTCGATTGGCGGCAACGACGTCGCAAACGCGCTTGGCCCGGCAGTCGGCGCAGGTGCGATCGGCATGACCACCGGCCTGATCCTCGTCGCGGTGATGGAGGTTCTGGGCGCGGTCCTTGCCGGTAGCGCCGTCACCGCCACCCTGACCGAGGGGCTGGTCGGGCGCACCCTTGGCGAGGGCGAAGCGACAGCGCGCATGATGCTGGCCGCGTTGCTGGCGGCAGGCAGCTGGATCAGCCTTGCGACATGGCTTGATGCCCCGGTCAGCACCACCCATTCGGTGGTCGGCGCTATTGCTGGTGCGGGCCTGGCGACCTTTGGCATCGACGCAGTGAACTGGCCCGCCATGGCGATGATTGCCTTTGGCTGGATCATCTCGCCCGTGGTGGCTGGCGTCGTCGCGGCGGGTTTGATGGCGCTTTTGCGCGGGCTGGTGCTGGATCGGGATGACCGCGTCGCCGCCGCACATCACTGGATGCCGGTTATCGTCGGGCTGACCTCGGCCATGCTGGCCGGAGTGGCCGAGGCCGCCGTCCAGGGATCACGCCCAGTGCTGAATATGGCGCTGGCACTGCTTTGCGGCCTGCTTGGCTGGCTGTTCACCCGCCGGCAACTCAAGCGCCTGTCGCAGGGCGAGCCGACCGGGCGGCTGGCGATGAAGCAACTGCTGGCCGTGCCGCTGGCAGCGGCTGCGCTGGTGCTGGGCTTTGCCCATGGCGCGAATGACACCTCGAACGTTGCGGCACCGCTGACCATCATCCTCGACAGCCTGTCGGCAGGGGGCGATGACGGCCTGCGCGGTCGGCTGGTGCTGCTTTTGGGCGGGCTGGGGATTGCACTTGGCATTCTGCTTTTCGGTCGCAGGCTGGTGCATATGGTCGGCAGCCGCATCACAAGGCTGAACGCGTCTCGGGCGCTTTGCGTCTCGCTGGCGACGGCGGCGACGGTGCTGGGTGCCTCACTGATGGGGCTGCCGGTCTCGACCACGCATGTGGCGGTCGGGGGCGTATTCGGGGTCGGTTTCTACCGCGAATTGCGCGACCGCAGGCTGACCGCGAACCCCGCCCCTTTGCCCGCCGAAGAGCGCCGCCGCCGCCATCTGGTACGCCGCTCGTACATGCGCATGATTCTGGGCGCATGGCTGGTGACGGTACCCGCCGCCGCGCTTCTTGCCGCGCTGCTGGTCTGGATCGGCGGGTTCTAGGCCCGGCTCTTACGCGCGACGCAGGGCAGCCTCTCCTGCCGTGCGGGTTTCTGAAAGCGTCGCCCCGGTGCTAAGCGCCTCGGGGTCAAGCACCAGCTCAAGCACCGCCAGCCGGCCCGAGGCATGGGCGCGCTGGAACGCATCGGCGAAATCCTCCTGCCGCCCGATCCGCTCACCATGGCCGCCATAGGCGCAGGCAAGTGCGGCGAAATCCGGGTTGGCCAGCGCCGTGCCCGAAACGCGACCGGGGTAGCTGCGCTCCTGATGCATCCGGATTGTACCGTATTGGCCGTTATTGGCGACGATGACGATGATCGCCGCGCCGTGCTGAGCAGCGGTCGAAAGCTCATTCACCGTCATTTGCAGGCAGCCATCCCCGGCCATGCAGATGACAGTGCGGTCAGGATGTTCCAGCTTGGCCGCAATGGCTGCGGGCAAACCATAGCCCATCGAACCCGACGTCGGCGCAAGCTGGGTGCCAAAGCGGCGAAAGCGGTAATAGCGATGCAGAAAAGCTGCGTAATTGCCCGCGCCATTGGTGATAATCGCATCCTGGGGCAACTGGTCCGAAAGCCAGCGCACGACCTCTTCCATCCGGACTGCACCGGGGGTGGGGCGCGGATCCTGCCATGCTTCATAGGCAGTGCGCAGGTCCCGGGTCCAGCCATCCCATCGCCGGGGCGCGGGCAAATCTGCCAGAGCGGAAACCACCACGCGCGGATCGGCGACCAGCCCGGGGTCAGGCCTCCACAGATGCCCCAGCTCATCAGGCGAGGGATGGACATGGATCACCCGGGCATGGGGTCGCGTCGGGTCCATCAGCTCATAGCCACGTGTCAGCGTGTCACCCAGCCGCGAACCCAGCGACAACAGGCAATCCGACTGCGCCAGCGCCTGCCCCAGAGCCGGGTTCATGCCAACGCCAAGGTCTCCGACATAGTTCGGATGGGCGTTGTCCATATGCCCCTGACGGCGGAAGGGCACAGCCACCGGCAGGCCCCAGCCCTTGGCAAAGCGAGCCAGCGCATCGGCAGCCGCTTGCGACCAAAGCGTCCCGCCCGGGATAACCAAAGGCCGCTCGGCCCCCGCAAGCGCCTGCGCGATCGCCGCGACAGATTCGGCGGCAACGGCGGAAAGCGGCTGTGCCGCCGGGGCAAGGTCCGGCACCTCGGCGCGTGAGGACAACATATCCTCGGGCAGCGCCAGCACCACCGGACCGGGTCGACCAGACATGGCAAGATGAAAGGCGCGCGAGACATATTCAGGGATGCGTTCGGTCTGGTCGATTTCGGCAACCCATTTCGCCAGCGGGCCGAACATGGCGCGGTAATCGACCTCTTGAAAGGCTCCCCGGTCACGGTCGGCGCGGGCGATCTGGCCGACGAACAGGATCATCGGCGTCGAATCCTGCCGCGCCACATGCACCCCGGCACTGGCATTGGTCGCGCCGGGCCCCCGAGTGACAAAAGCCACCCCCGGACGGCCGGTCAGCTTGCCATGCGCCTCGGCCATCATCGCGGCACCGCCTTCATGCCTGCAAACAATGTTCTGAATACCCGAGGCATGCAGCCCGTCCAGCACCGCAAGAAAGCTTTCGCCGGGGACCGAAAAGACCCGCCCGACCCCGTTCGCCTTCAGCGCATCGACAAGGATTTGTCCGCCGTGCCGCATCTCTGCCTTCTCCCCCTGTGCTTTTCTTTCCCGCCAGTCTGGGCCAGCTTGGGCGGAACTGGCAAGATACAGCCGGTCAAGTGAGGTTCGTCATGTCGATGCCGTCGGTTCTTTTCGTCTGTCTGGGCAATATCTGCCGCTCGCCTCTGGCCGAGGCTGCCTTGCGCGACGCGGCGGGGCGTGCCGGAGTGCAGGTGCTGATTGATTCGGCAGGAACCGGCGACTGGCACATCGGCCATGCCCCGGATCGCCGGGCGCAGGCAACGGCAGCGCGGGCGGGGATCGATATTTCGCAACTTCGCGCCCGACAGGTCGCGGTCGAGGATTTTCACCGCTTTGACTTTATCATTGCCATGGACGGGCAGAACCTGGCGGATCTGCGCCGCATCGCGCCTGCGGACGGGCGCGCTCGGCTGTCGCTGCTGCTGGATCACGTGCCCGGGCGCGAAGGGCAATCGGTTGCCGACCCCTATTTCGGCGAGGCCGGGGGCTTTGACATCACCTGGCGCGACGTGACTGCCGGGGCACACGCGTTGTTGCAACGCATCATTGGACAAGAATAAGGCCCGGCCTTTACAGCCGCCACGCCCGGCCCTATCTCTGCCCGACCATGGCCACGAAATCCGACCCGAACTACAAGATCATCGCCGAGAACCGCCGGGCGCGCTTCGATTACTTTATCGAAAGCGATCTCGAGGTTGGCATCGTACTGACCGGGTCCGAGGTGAAAAGCCTGCGCACCGGCCAGTCGAACATCGCCGAAAGCTATGCCTCGGTCGAAGAGGGTGAGCTATGGCTGATCAACTCTTATATCGCGGCCTATAAGCAGGCCGGCGTATTCGGGCATGAGGAACGGCGCCGACGCAAGCTGCTGGTGTCGAAACGCGAACTCAGCCGGCTGTGGCAGGCGGTCGGGCGCGAGGGCATGACGCTGGTGCCGCTGGTGATGTATTTCAACCATCGCGGCCGGGTTAAGCTGAAACTGGGCATCGCCAAGGGCAAGAAGGTCGCCGACAAGCGCGAGACCGCCGCCAAACGTGACTGGAACCGGCAGAAACAGCGTTTGCTGAAGCAGGGTTAAGCCTTGCCGCCCCGCGCGGCTGCGGTTACATCGGTGTCGTTTCTGCGCGCGGGGGGGAAAGGCCGATGTCCATCGATTCCGACGATCCGAAAGTGCTGGTCTCGACCGGCTGGCTGGCGGCCCATCTGAACGATCCCGACCTGCGTATCATCGACGCCACGTGGCTTCTTGAACCCGGTCGCGACGCGCGTGCCGAATACATGGCCGCACATATCCCGGGCGCGCGCTTTTTCGACATCGACGAGATATCGGACAAGCGCAGCGAATTGCCTCATATGGCGCCGCAGCCCGAAATGTTCATCAGCCGTATGCGCGCCATGGGGATCGGCGACGGCCATCAGGTCGTGGTCTATGACAATTCCCCGGTCCGTTCGGCAGCGCGGGTCTGGTGGACCTTCAAGCTGATGGGCAAACAGGACGTGGCCGTTCTGGACGGAGGCTTTGCCAAATGGCGGGCCGAGGACCGCCCGATCGAGGACATGCCCCCGGTTTTGCGTGACCGCCACATTACCGTGCAGCGTCAGGCGGCGCTGGTGCGCGACGTGACGCAGGTTGCCGCCGCCAGCAAGCTTGCCGATCACGAGATTGTCGATGCCCGCTCGGCCGAGCGTTTCCGCGGCGAGGCCTCTGAACCGCGGCCCGGCCTGCGCTCGGGTCACATCCCCGGCTCAAAGAACCTGCCCTTTGGCCGGCTCTACAATGCCGACGGCACGCTGAAATCCCCCGACGCGCTGCGCGCCGAGTTTGAGGCGGCCGGCGTAGATCTGACGAAACCCGTCATCACCACCTGCGGGTCGGGGGTAACGGCGGCTTCGCTGTTTCTGGCGCTTGAACGGATCGGGCACCGGGACCATTCGCTTTATGACGGAAGCTGGGCCGAATGGGGCAGCTTCCCCGACCTCAAAATCGCAACCGGAGAAGCGTGATGCTGGGCAATCTGAAACCGCAGGCCCCCGACAAGATTCTGGCCTTGATGGGCGAATTCAAGGCCGACCCCCGTCAGGGCAAGGTCGATCTGGGCGTCGGGGTCTATAAGGATGCCACCGGCCATACGCCGATCATGCGCGCCGTCCACGCCGCCGAACAGCGGATGCTTGAGACCGAGACCACCAAGACCTATGCCAGCCTTTCGGGCGAGCCCGATTTTCAGAAGGCGATGGGCGACCTGATCCTTGGTCAGGGCCTCAAGCCTGAAACGACGGCGACGCTGGCCACCGTCGGCGGCACGGGCGCGATCCGTCAGGCGCTGGAACTGGCACGGATGGCGAACCCTGATCTGCGGGTCTTTGTGTCGGACCCGACCTGGCCGAACCATATCTCGATCATGAATTTCATGGGCGTTCCGGTCCAGACCTACCGCTATTTCGACAGTGCCACCCGCGGCGTCGATTTCGAGGCGATGAAGGCCGATATCGCCCAGGCGAAAAAAGGCGATGTGGTGCTGCTGCACGGCTGCTGCCACAACCCGACCGGCGCCAACCTGACGTTGGAGCAATGGGCCGAGGTCGCCTCGGTCCTTGAAAAAACCGGCGCAATGCCGCTGATCGACCTTGCCTATCAGGGCTTTGGCGACGGGCTGGAAGAGGACGCGGCCGGCACCCGGCTGATCGCCTCGCGCATCCCCGAGGTGCTGATCGCCGCCTCGTGCAGCAAGAACTTTGGCATCTACCGCGAACGCACGGGCTGCCTGCTGGCGCTGTGCACCGATGCGGGCACGCGCGAGCTTGCGCAGGGTGCCATGGCCTTCCTGAACCGCCAGACCTATTCCTTCCCGCCTTTCCACGGCGCAAAGATCGTCTCGACCGTGCTGAACACGCCCGAGCTGCGCGCCGACTGGATGGCCGAACTGGAGGCGGTGCGTAACGGTATGCTCAAGCTGCGCGAACAACTGGCAAGCGAACTGCGCGACCTGTCGGGTTCGGACCGTTTCGATTTTGTCGCCCGCCACCGCGGCATGTTCTCGCGTCTGGGCGCCACGCCCGAGCAGGTGCAAAAAATCAAGGACGAATTCGCCGTCTATATGGTGGGAGATTCGCGGATCAACATCGCCGGACTGAACGAAAACAGCATCCCGGTTCTGGCCCGCGCCATCATCGAAGCCGGCGTCTAAGCCAGAGCACCGCCAGTCACATGCAAAAGCCGCCGGCCCTGCCCGGCGGCTTTTTCTTTTATCCGCCGGTCCTCAGGTTTTGCGGCCCAGCTTGCGGTCGATATATTCCCGCAGTTCTTCGATCTCGGTCTGGCTTTCCTGCAATTCGCCCTGCGCCGCGCGCAGCTCGGCCTCGGCGGTCGAAAGCCGGGCGATCAGATCGGCCTCGCGCATCTCAAGGGCGCTGACGGCACGCTCGCGCGCCTCTTCTGCCTCGTGCAGCTGCTGGGCCATCGTCTCCAGCTCGCCCATCTCGGCGCGGGTGGCGCGGGACAGGCGATGGACCAGCCAGCTTGCGAACCATCCCAAAAGGAAGGCAGCAAAAAGAAGGATCGCGGTCGCCAGGATGAGTTCGTTACGATTCATGCGCGCGGCTTTGATAAAAGGGACAGGGCGGATCTGGTCATGGCTTTCGGGGCTCTTCAGGCCGCGGCAGGGGGCGGTTCACATGCAAGGCCTCTTGCGCAGGAATAGTCCCCGCCTCGACCGCCGCGCCGCGCAAAGCCTTTTGCGCAGGGGCAGTCGCAGCCTCGGCCGGGGCAACCAGCGTGTCAGGATCAGGCAAAAGCTGCGCGGCTGGCAGGGTCGCGGCCTGCAACAGCGGCAGTTCAGGCAACCCCGCCTCTTGCGCAGGCTGGCTGGCAATGCGCCCCGGATCGACGCCCGAGACAAGCAGGCGCACCGGCTCGGTCGCGGCAAATGCTGCGGCTTCGGGATCAGTCGGCACGCCAAGCACCGGACCAACAGCGGCGGTCACGGCGCGCAATGCTGCCCCGGCAGCCCGCGCGGCGACCTCTTCGGGACTGTCGGTGACACCCTTGACCAGTTCAGCCGGCGCCAGGGCCTCGGTCTGCACCGGCTCTTCGCCAAGCAGGGTGAATTCGATGCGCCGGTTCGCCTCACGCCCGGCCTCGGTGTCGTTATCGGCGATGGGGCGGCTTTCGCCATAACCCTTGGCGGTCATATTCGAAGTGTTGATCCCCGCCTCGGTCATCGCCGCCAGAACCGCCTGCGCCCGCGAACGCGAGAGTTCGGCGTTGAACCCTTCGGAACCCTGCGAATCGGTGTGGCCGCCGATCTCGATGCGGAAATCAGAACATAGCGCCATCGTCTCGGCCAGATGCTCAAGCGTCGGACCCGGGTCGCCTGCGATAACCGATTTGTTCGGCTCGAACCCGATTTCGGATTCCTGCATCGCTGCATTCAGCCGGTCCACGCATTCGATACCCGACGGCAGACCCAGCAGCGGGTCCAGCCGCCGGTCATAGCGGATTGCCAGCTCATAACGCGCCCCTGCGCCCAGTCTCTGTGCCAGCCGCGCCGCCACCGCATCCGAGGCCGTCTGGCTGCCCGACACGCCGCTGACCCGCACCAGATCGCGTGTCACCGTCGCGTTGCCACGATCCAGCGCATTCAGCGCCTCAAGCGCGGCGATGGCGCGCAGGGTCCAGCCATCGGGCACCGAAGCGTCGCTGCGCAGCGCGCTGTCCACCCGGCCAAAACGCGCGCGCGCAAGGCTTTCCACCGCCTCGCGCATCCGTTCATCCGTGATGCGGCCACGCAGGGCGACACCGCTGCTGTCTGCAACTGCCGAGAACTCGGCAGGGCCCGCCTCGCCCTTGGTCGCCTCTTCATGCTCGGCGCTAAGGGTAAAGACATCGGGCAACGCCGCCTCTAGCCGGCCGGCCACCTCGTCAAAGCTGGCAGCCTCGACATCGGCGGGGGCGAACAGCGCGACATCGGTGTCCGAGATCGTCACCGAGCCCGCGCCAAGGTCATTGACCGCCGCAACCACCGCAACCGCCGCATCGCCCCAGCGAGCCGAGGGCGCGCCAAGGCCAAGGGTGCATTGCGCCGCCTCTGGCACCCCGGCCTCGCGTCCTGCGGCAAGGATGCGGTCACGGGCGGCCTCATCATTGGCCGAGCAGGCATCAAACCGCGCGCCTGCCGCATCCTTGACAAAGCGCAGGGTAAAGGGGGCGATCAGCGGCCGTGGTGCGGTAATTTCAGCCGTCAGGCGAACCGACGCGGGTTTGGCCCGGTTCAAAGCTGCCTCGAGCGCCGCCTTTTCGCGCGGGCTGTCAGTGATCGCACGGATCGAGACCTCACCCGCCGCGATCGAGACTTTGGCCCGTCTGGCCAGCTCGGCTGCCTTGATGCCAAAGGCAAAGGCGTCCTCCCAACCTTCGGGGACGGCATAATCGGCGGTCTCCATCAGGTCCGAGATGCGGGTTGCCCCTGTCTGGCGTTTCAACTGACCGATCAGCCCGGCGCGGTCCAGATCGGCAGGGACAAGCCCGATGATCGAAATGCCCTCGTCATTGCGCAAAAGCTCGACCTCGAAAGCGGGGGTTGCCAGTTCGGCGCTGGCAGTGACCTGCATGGCATCGGTCACCCGCCCGGCATCAACCACCGTCTCGGCCCGGGCCCGGGCGCGGAAACGCTGCACCTCGTCAGGGGCGATGCCCTCAAGCCGGACTTGCAGCCCGTCGGTCGTCACCGTCACCCAGTCGAAACCGGCCAGCGCCGCGCGCAGATCCGTCGCCGAGCGGGTTTCGATGAAATCGGCCGCCGCGCGGGCAGCCAAAAAGGACAGGCCCGCCGCTGCGGCAAGGGCGATAATGCTTACAGCCACCGCGGGGCCCCGGCGCGGGGGACGACCTGCGGATTGCTGGGAATTGGCCATCAGGGAGACCTTCGGGCTGTTTCCGACCTGCCGCATGTAATCCCTGCGGGCGGGTTTCGCAATCAGACCAGCCCCGCCAAAGCAAGAAACAGCGCAATCAGCAGGCCCGCATCGCGGTTACTGCGAAACAGGCGCAGGCAACCGGCGCTGTCGGTCATATCAAAGCGCAAGAGCTGCCAGGCCAGATGCGCGGCAAAACCAGCCACACCCAGCAGAGCCAGCACCAGCGCAAGCCCCTGCGCGCCCGTCGCCAGCACCGCAAGCACCAGCAGCAGGACCGAGGCGATGCCAAAGCCCGCCAGCCAGCGCGCCGTATCGCGACCAAACAGCCGGGCAGTGGACTTGACACCAATCAGGGCGTCATCCTCGGCATCCTGATGGGCATAGATGGTGTCGTAAAAGACCGTCCATGCGATGCCGCCCAGATAGGCCAGCACCGGCGCCGGGGCGAGGTTGCCCGTATGCGCCGCCCAACCCAGCAGCGCGCCCCAGTTGAAAGCAAGGCCCAGAAATACCTGCGGCCACCAGGTAAAGCGTTTGGCAAAGGGATAGATCGCCACCAGCGCCAGCGATGCGATCCCCAGCGCAATCGCCGCACTGCCAAGCGTCAGCAGAATGGCAAAACCGGCCAGCGACTGCGCGGCCAGCCAGATAAGCGCCCCCCTGACCGTCACCTGCCCCGAGGGAATCGGGCGCGAACGGGTGCGCGCCACTTTGTCGTCGATGTCGCGGTCGGTGATGTCGTTCCAGGTGCAGCCCGCACCGCGCATCAGCACAGCGCCGATCCCACAGGCAAGCGCAATCCATATATCGCGCCAGCCGGGATTGCCTGCGATCATCGCCAACCCGATCCCCCACCAGCAGGGCAAAAGCAAAAGCCAGGTGCCGATTGGCCTGTCAGCGCGGGAAAGCCGCAGCCATGGCCTCCAGCCCACAGGCGCGTAACGATCCACCCAGTTATCCGGCGGCGCATCGGCGACGGTGCTTTGGCCCTCTGGCATCGGACGGTCGATCTGCATTACGCTGCGCCCCATCATGGCGAAAATAAGACTGTTCATAGATCACCCGCTGGCCAAGGGACAAGGTATCGAGCTGAATACCGATCAGGCGCATTACCTTTCTTCGGTCATGCGGCAGTCGGCGGGCGACGAAATTCTGGTCTTTAACGGCCGCGACGGCGAATGGCTGGCGCGAATCGAGCGCATTGCCAAACGCAACGGCACGCTGATCGCCGAACGACAGAGCGCGCCGCAGATGAACCCGCCTGACCTGTGGCTGATCTTTGCCCCGATCAAAAAGGCGCGCACCGATTTCATCGTCGAAAAAGCGGCCGAGATGGGCGCGGCCCGCATCCTGCCAGTGCAGACCGATCACACGAACTCTGAACGGATCCGTCAGGACCGGCTGCAAGCCCATGCCATCGAGGCAGCCGAGCAGTGTGGCGGCACCTTCGTCCCCGAGGTCGGTGAACTGGTGCCGCTGTCCCGCCTGCTGGACGGCTGGGATACCGGGCGGCGCATCCTTTGGGCGGATGAGGCGCTGGCGGGACCAGCACAGACGCTGGCTGGTCTGCCGCACGGCCCTTGGGCGATTCTTATCGGCCCTGAGGGCGGCTGGTCCGAATCGGAACGACGGCGTCTTTCGGCGATGGATTGCGTCACGCGCATCTCTTTGGGGCCAAGAATCCTGCGCGCGGACACCGCTGCCGTTGCGTCACTGGCCCTGTGGCAGGCAAGTCTGGGCGACTGGAGCTGACCGCCCGGGCCTTGGGGGCGCAATTTTCATCCGAAAACCGGGCCACTGGCGGGAAAATATTGCGGCGCAGCATCGGTATTTCCCTCTTGCCGCAAAAACTAAGGGAATTCGGTCTCTTATGCACAAGCTGCATGGCAGAGATGCCCGTTTGGCCGTGGTTTTATCAGACTGCCCGGCCTATATGCTGATGCATGAACGAAGCGCCCGATAATCGGGCAATGATCTCAAGGTGGAAACTATGTCGGCGATTGACACGAACCGCATCCATGGCGGGGCGGGCTCTTTCGGTATTGGCTCGAAAATCTGGGCGGCTGTGACCGCTTGGAACGATGCGCGCGTTACGAAAAATGCGCTGAGCCGTCTTTCCGACCGCGAGCTGGACGACATCGGTCTGTGCCGCGGCGATATCGAACGTATTGCGCGCGCCCGCTGATCAGCGGTTGAAGACGCGAGATCGGCTATACGGATAATCCGCAAGCCTTTTTCGGCCCGAATGGGCAAAACGAACAGGCGGCCCCAAAGGCCGCCTTCAGTATTTTCTGTGGATGGTCTGTGCCGGGGATTTCCCCGGCATTCCCGCGATCAATCCCGCCTTACGACCAGCGTCGACCATTCGCCCAGATCATCGCGCCGCTCAAGCTGCAAACCGCCAGCCGTATAGGCCGCGATGACCTCATCGGCCTGGGTGACCAGAATGCCCGACAAAATCGCCTTGCCGCCCGGTGCGATATTTTTCGCCATATCGGGTACGAGGTCTATCAGCGGCTGTTTCAGGATATTGGCGAAAACCAGATCAAAGGGCGCGGCATTCTCGATCAGCGGATGATCAAAGCCCGCTGCCTCGACACATTCGACACGTCCATCCAGCCCGTTGGCAATCACATTGGCACGCGCCACATCCACTGCCTGCGGGTCGATATCACCGGCAAGCACGATCACCGGGAACGAACGCGCCGCAGCCATGGCAAGCACAGCGGTCCCGCAGCCGACATCGACGATGCGCTGCGGTGCAAAGCCTTCGTTGATCAGCCGGTCCAAAGCCAGAAGACAGCCTTTGGTCGTGCCGTGATGGCCGGTGCCAAAGGCCATGGCGGCCTCGATCAGCAGTGCCTCGGCACTTTCGGGGACCTTGTCGGTATCATGGCTGCCATGGACGAAAAAGCGCCCGGCCTCGACCGGCGAGAGTTCACGCCGGACATGGGCGACCCAATCCACCTCGGGCAGTTCCGAGATAACGAAAGGCTCTGCCTGCCAGGCGGCAGCCAGCAACGCCAACCCGACCTCGTCCGGGGATTCGGTGAAATACAACCCCACCTCCCAGCGGCCTGAGCCATCCTCGATCTCGAAAACGCCGGTGCCGACGGGTTCGGGGTTCAGGTCCTCGCCCGCCTCGGCAAGCGCCTCGGCCGCGTCACGGCCATTGGTGTGGGTCAGCGCGGTCCAGGTCGGCATTCAATGCTCCTCGGCTATATCGGTCAAAGGGGCTTTGACACCCGTACCACGCAACCCGCAATAGCCATCGGGATAACGATCCAGATATTGCTGGTGATCGTCCTCGGCCCGCCAGAAGGGACCGGCAGGGATAATCTGGGTGGTGATATCGGGATAGCCCTGAACCGCCAGCCGGTTGCTGTAATCGGCCCTGGACAGTTCCGCCGCTGCCTTCTGGCTGTCATTGAAATACATGATCAACGAGCGGTATTGAGAGCCCACGTCATTGCCCTGGCGGTTGCCCTGGGTCGGATCGTGGTTTTCCCAGAATATCTGCAAAAGTCGTTCATAGCTGATGCGCGAGCTGTCGTAGACAACGCGCACCACCTCGGCATGACCAGTCGTGCCGGTACAAACCTGTTTGTAGCTGGGATCTTCGGCATGGCCTCCGGCAAAGCCGACCTCAGTCAGCCAGACTCCCTCTTGCTGCCAGAACAGCCGTTCGACACCCCAGTAACAGCCCATGCCAAAAATCGCCTGGTCAAAACCTTTTGGCATTTCAGCATCCAGCGGCCGGCCAAAGATCCGGTGAAGGGGGGCAGTCATGGTTGCGTCCTTTCGCATGTCCTGCCGCATTAGGTAGGGCTGCCGGACCGCCCGCGCAACGGCGGAATACCGAAACCGGCTTGCGGGCGGGCAACCGGTTCTGCCAAGTTGCACGCAAATTGAGCTGCGCGAGGCCCCAATGCGCCCCGGACCCCGAAACCTGATCACCGATGTCGACGGCCTGCGGGTCGGCAATGCCCGCGACGACGTTTTACGCTCGGGCAGTACGGTTCTGTTGGGCGATGCACCGCTGGCCTGCGGGTTCAACGTCATGGGCGGCGCCCCCGGCACGCGCGAAACCGAGCTTCTGGCCCCCGACAAACTGGTGCCGGGGGTGGATGCTCTGGTGCTGTCGGGCGGCTCGGCCTTTGGACTGGCAGCCTGCGACGGGGTATCCGAGGGGTTGCGCGCCATGGGCCGGGGATTCGAGGTCGGCCCGGTGCGCGTGCCAATCGTCCCCGGCGCCATCGTCTTTGACCTGCTGAACGGCGGTAACAAGGACTGGCAGAGAAACCCCTATCCCGCCCTTGGCCGCGCGGCGTTAGAAACCGCCAGCCCCGATTTCTTACTAGGCAGCGAGGGGGCCGGAACCGGGGCGATGACCCATCGCTGGAAGGGAGGGCTCGGCTCAGCCTCGGCAGTGCTTGATTGCGGGATCACGCTGGGGGCGCTGGTGGTCGTCAACGCGCTGGGATCGGTGACCGCGGGCGAAACGCGGCAATTCTGGGCAGCCCCTTGGGAGACAGAGGGTGAGTTCGGTGGCCTTGGGCTTTCCGGCCCCTATCCCGCCGCGCATGAGCCAAACCCGTCCAAACGGCTGGGCGAGGCGACGACCATTGCCATCATCGCCACGGATGCGCGGCTGGACAAGGCAGGGCTGACGCGGCTGGCGACGGCGGCACAGGACGGGATGGCCCGCGCTATCGTACCCAGCCACACCCCCTTTGACGGCGATCTGGTCTTTGCCGTCTCGTCCGGGATGAAGCCACTGCCCGATCCGGCGCTGACGCCCTTTCAACTGGGTCACGCCGCCGCGTGCACGCTGGCGCGCGCGATCGCGCGTGGGGTTTATGCGGCAAGTCCCCGGCCGGGGGATCTGCAACCCTGCTGGCGCGAGGGTTAGGGGGCTCTGCCCCCATGCCTTTCCTGCCCCTCAATGGGGCCGGAAAGGCACTCCCCCGGGATATTTCACCACGAAAGAAGCGTCAGGATTTCTTGCCGATGCGCGGCTCACTACCAGCAAGGATGCGGCGGATATTGGCGTCGTGACGGATGAAGATCAGCACGGTCATAAAGGCCGTAACGGCTGCCATCGCCTTTCCGTCAAGCCATAGGGCGATAAAAGGGGTCAGCGCCGCTGCGACCAGCGCCGAGAGAGACGAGATCCGCAAGATCAGCGCAGTCAGCAGCCACAACCCGCAGGCGACAAGGCCCAGCCGCCAGTCAAGCGCGAGGAGCGTGCCGAGGAAGGTCGCAACACCTTTTCCGCCCCGAAAACTGAGCCAGACGGGAAAAAGGTGGCCGAGGAATGCAGCAGCTCCCGCGATCAGCGCCGCATGGGGGTCAGCAAGCGCGCGGGCAAGCAGCACCGCAATCGCGCCCTTGCCGCTGTCAAGCAGCAGGGTGGCGAGGGCTGCGGGGCGGTTTCCGGTACGCAGCACATTGGTTGCGCCAATATTGCCCGAGCCGATCTGGCGTAAATCGCCCAGCCCCAGCGCACGGGTGATGACGATGCCAAAAGGGATCGTACCCAGCAGATAGCCGATGGCGGCCCAGAGGATCAGGGTCATGCTTGCGCTCCGAAGACGCGGCGACCGGCAACCCAGGTGCCAAGCACCCTGCCTTCGAGCCGCGCGCCGTCGAAGGGGGTGTTCTTAGACTTCGATAGCAGGGTGAAACGATCAAGCACAAAGGGCGCATCGGGATCAAAGAGCACCAGATCTGCGGGCGCTCCGGCTGACAGCCGCCCGGCGGGCAGGCCAAGACGCCGCGCGGGGTTAAGCGACATCGCACGCCACAGTTGCGGCAGGCTAAGCCCTCCCTGATGGTAAAGCCGCATCGCCGCCGGCAGGAGGGTCTGCAACCCGACGGCACCCGGGGCCGCCTCGGCAAAGGGCAAACGCTTGCTTTCTTCGTCCTGCGGGGTGTGAAAGCTGGCGATCACGTCGATCAGGCCCTCGGCCAGCGCCTCGACCATGGCCAGCCGGTCCTCTTCGGCCCGCAGGGGCGGCGTGAAGCGGAAGAAGGTCCGATAGCCGCCCACATCATATTCATTAAGCGTCAGATGATGGATCGAAATGCCAGCAGTGACGTCCAGCCCGGCCTCACGCGCGCGGCGCAGCGCGGGGAGGCTGGCTGCCACCGTGATCTGGTCGGCGTGGTAGCGCGCGCCAGTCATCGCCACCAGCGCAAGATCGCGATCAAGCCCCATCACCTCGGCCATGGGCGAGACAGAGGGCAGGCCGTAGAGCGAAGCGAACTTGCCCGAGGTCGCCGCCGCACCCTTCGACAGGCCGGGGTCCTGCGGGTGACCGACGATCAGCGCGTCCAACCCACGCGCATAGGTCATGCAGCGGGATAAAAGCCGGGTGTCCGGAACGACCCGCACGCCGTCGGTAAAGGCAACGGCCCCAGCGTCCTGCAGAAAGCCCATCTCGACCATCTCGCGGCCTTCGCGGGCACGGGTCAGCGCCGCCATATGCCGGATGTTGACCGGCGCATCCGCCGCGCGGCGGGTGGCGAACTCCAGCGCCTCTGGCGTGTCGATCGGCGGCAATGTGTCGGGCCGTGCGATCACGGTCGTCACCCCGCCCGCCGCTGCGGCAAGCCCGGCACTGCGGAAACTTTCCTTGTGACGTTCACCCGGTTCACCGATTTTGACGCCCCAGTCGATCAGCCCGGGCGCAAGGTGCTTGCCGCCGCAGTCGATCAGCTCGGCGCCTTGCGGGGCCTCCGCCCCGACTGCCTCGATCAGGCCGTCGCGGACGGTCAGCGTGCCCCCGGCCACGGTCTGCGCTTCGGGATCGATAAGGCGGGCGTTGTGAAAATGCAGGATCATGCCATCATCTCCGCCGCCCTGGCGCCACGCTCGGCCCGCAGGTTGCGCGCCAGAAGGTCCATCGCCGCCATACGGACCGCGACGCCCATCTCGACCTGATCCTGAATGACTGAACGGTTGATGTCATCGGCGATGGTGCCGTCGATCTCGACCCCGCGGTTCATTGGACCGGGATGCATGACGATCGCATCGGGCGCGGCCAGTGCCAGCTTTTCCGCATCAAGCCCCCAGCGGTGGTAATATTCCCGCTCAGAGGGGATGAAACCGCCGTCCATCCGCTCTTTCTGAAGGCGCAGCATCATCACCACATCCGCACCTTTCAGCCCTTCGCGCATGTCCTCGTGGACCTCGCAACCCCAGTCGCGGGCACCCGAGGGCATCAGCGTCGCCGGACCGACAAGGCGCAGGCGGTTCTCCATCTTGCCAAGCAGGATCAGGTTTGAGCGCGCAACCCGGCTGTGGGCAATATCGCCGCAAATCGCTACGGTCAGCCGGTGCAACCTGCCTTTGGCGCGGCGGATGGTCAGCGCATCAAGCAGCGCCTGCGTCGGATGTTCATGCCGGCCGTCACCTGCGTTCAGCACCGCGCAATTCACCTTTTGGGCCAGGAGGTCCACCGCCCCTGACTGAGGATGGCGCACGACCAACAGGTCGGGATGCATGGCATTCAGCGTCAGGGCGGTGTCGATCAGTGTCTCGCCCTTTTTGACGCTTGAGGTCTGCATCGAGATGTTCATCACATCAGCACCCAACCGCTTGCCCGCCAGTTCGAAACTGGACTGGGTGCGGGTCGAGTTCTCAAAGAACATGTTGATCTGGGTCATCCCGGCCAGTGCATCGGAATGTTTCACCGTGCGACGGTTCAGATCGACATAGGTTTCGGCAAGATCAAGAAGCGTGGTGATCTCGGGGGGGGCGAGCGGCTCGATCCCCAAAAGATGGCGGGCACGGAACATGGCTTGGTCCCCAAGGTCGCGGTCGCGCCCTCTATGACAAATGCGGCCCGGCCCGGCAAGCGGCGCGACCTCTTGCATCGGAACGGTTTTTGCCGCATCGCGAAAACATGAGCAGTAAGGGCCACGTCAGCTTTGTCTCGTCAGGACCGGGGGATCCGGAACTGCTGACCTTGCGCGCCATCCGCCTGCTGCAAAGCTGCGACGTGGTGCTGTATGACGACCTCGCCTCGGGGCCGGTGCTGGAGCAGGTCGGCCCGCAGGCCGAGCGCATTCCGGTCGGCAAACGCGCTGGCCGCCCCTCGGCCAAGCAAGAGCATGTGAACGCCCTGCTGGTCGAACATGCGCAGGCGGGCAAACATGTCGTGCGGCTAAAGTCAGGCGATTCAGGCGTCTTTGGCAGACTGGAGGAAGAGCTGACCGCGCTGCGCGACCATGACATCCCCTTTGAGATCGTGCCCGGCGTGCCCTCGGCTATGGCGGCCGCCGCGATGGCGGGGTTGCCGCTGACCCGGCGCCAGACCGCACGGCGGCTGCAATTCGTCACCGGCGCCGATGTGACCGGAGGTCTGCCCGAGGATCAGAACTGGGCGGCGCTGGCCGATCCACATGCGACCACCGTGGTCTTTATGGGACAGCGCACCTTTCCCCAGATGGCAGCTCTGCTGATCCAGAACGGCCTGCCCGCCGACACCCCAGCCCTGCTGGCCGAAGCGGTGGGCCATCCCCATCAACGCCTGATCCGTTCGACGGTAGCCGAGCTTGCCCGGCAACTGACAACCGAGGGACCAAGCCCGCATCCGGCGCTGATTCTTTACGGCCCTCTGGCGCTGGGGGATTAACCCGTTTGTCCCCGCCACGGGCAATATTGCACGCGCGCCAGCAACAGCTATGCTGACCGGCAGGAGAGGGTCAACATGCTGGGTTACATCACCATCCACGACCATACGCCGGGCGAAGGCGACCGGCTGCTGACCGCGCTTGCCCGGCGGCTGGCTGATAGCAGTCTGCGGCTGGCCGGGGCGGTACAGATCAATACCGAAATCATCCCTGACGGCGATTGCGACATGGATCTGATGATCCTTGGCGATGACGGCCCCCTTGTGCGCATCACCCAATCGCTTGGCCCCGGCTCACAGGCCTGCCGGCTGGACAGCGCGGCGCTGGCCCAGGCCGTCGCCCGCACCGAATCAGTGCTTGAGCGCGGAGCCGATCTGCTGATCGTGAACAAATTCGGCAAGCAGGAATGCTTTGGCCGGGGCTTTCGCGATACCATCGGCCGGGCCCTGGCTGCGGGCATCCCGGTGCTGGTCCATGTACCGCCCGAACAGCTGTCCGGGTTCCGCCTGTTCGCCGGTGATCTGGCCGAGCCGCTTGCGCCTGAAAACATTGACGACTGGTGCCGCACCCGGCTGGCACGCCCCGCCGCATGAGTACGCTGATCGACGCCCGCGGCCTGTTGTGCCCTCTGCCGGTACTACGACTGCGCAAACGGCTGCTTGATTTACCACAGGGCAGCCGGGTCATGTTGCTGGCCACCGACCCCGCCGCCGTGATCGACGTACCCCATTTCTGCGCCGAGGCGGGCCATCGCCTGATCACCAGCCGGCAGATCGCCCCCGGTGAGACCGAATATATCGTCGAGCGCGGCCCGGCCTGCCCTGTCGCGGCGGGCTGATGCTGGCAATCTTTCTGAAAACCCTGCCCTTCTTTCTGGTCATCGCCACGGGGTGGCTGGCCGGGCGGCTGCGTTTTTTTCCGGCCGAGGCGACCGGCTGGCTGACGAAATTCGTCTTTTACTTTGCGCTTTCAGCAATGCTGTTTCGCTTTGCCGCGACGCTGGATGTGGCGCAGCTTTTCGATCCCGCCTTCGTGCTTGCCTATCTGACTGGCTCGGCTGCTGTATGGGCGCTGGCCTTTGGGGTGGCGCGCTGGCGCAAACAGCCACTCGCCACCGCCGCAATGGAGGCCCATACCGCTATGACCGGCAACACCGGCTTTCTGGGCGTGCCGATGCTGGTGGTGCTGCTGGGTGAACACGCCATCGGCCCGGTACTGATGGTGCTGACCATCGACATGATCGTCTTTTCGACCCTGATCACGCTGATCGTTACCGCCGCAAGACAGGGGCGGGTGCGGCTTGCAACGCTGTTGCCCCTGCTGCGCGGGATTGTCTCGAACCCGATGATCGTCTCGATGCTGGCGGGGCTGGCATGGTCCGGGCTGCACCTGCCGATGCCCGGCCCCCTGGATGAATTTCTGGCGCTTCTCGGGGCATCGGCCACGCCGGGGGCACTGTTTGCCATCGGGGCAAGCCTTGCCGGACGCGCGGCCGAACGGCTGGGCCCGGCAATCTGGCTAAGCCTTGCCAAACTGATCCTGCACCCTGTCGCGGTCGGTGTGGCGGCGCTTGCAATCTTTGGCGTGAACCCCGAGGCGGCAGGGGTAATGATTGCGGCGGCGGCTCTGCCGGTCGCAGGCAATGTCTATATCCTTGCGCAATATTTCGGCACCGCCGTCCAGCGCGTTTCGGCTGCGATCCTGATCTCGACCGCGGTAAGCATCGCCACGGTCCCTGTCGTCATTCACCTGATCACGAAAGGCTAGACCATGCCCGGCATTTCCGAACTGCGGCTGCAAAACCTGATTCTGGACATGGATGACGACGGGATCGCGACCGTCACGCTGAACCGCGCGGCCAAGCGCAACGCCCTGAACGCCGAAACAATCGAAGAGCTGATCAGCGTCTTTTCCGCCCTGCCCGCCGCCGGAGCGCGCGCAGCCATTCTGCGTGCCGAAGGGCCGCATTTCTGCGCCGGGCTGGATCTGGTCGAGCATGGGCAGGAACAACGCAGCCCCGCCGAATTCATGCGCATCTGCCTGCGCTGGCACGAGGCCTTTAACAAGATCGAATATGGCGGCGTCCCGGTCATCGCGGCCCTTAAGGGTGCGGTGGTCGGCGGCGGGCTGGAGCTTGCCTCGTCCGTCCATATCCGCGTCATGGACGAGACCACCTATTTCGGCCTGCCCGAAGGCCAGCGCGGCCTTTTCACCGGCGGCGGCGCCACCATCCGCGTACCGCGTCTGATCGGTCAGGCGCGCATGGTCGATATGATGCTGACCGGTCGGCTGTATGCCGGCGATGAGGCCGTGCAGGTCGGGTTGGCGCAATATCGCGTCAAGGACAGCGGGGCCAAGGCCCGCGAAATCGCCTTGCGCGTCGCGCAGAATACGCCCCTGTCGAATTTCGCCATCTGCTCGGCAATCTCGCATATGCAGAACATGTCGGGGCTGGACGCCGCCTATGCCGAGGCGATGGTCGCAGGCATCGTCAACACGCAAGAGGCCGCCAAGGACCGGCTTGACAGCTTTTCCCGCGGCACGGCGCAAAAGATCAAACCTCAGGGTGCAGGGGCCTAGCCCCGCCCACGCCTAGTTCACCGGGCGGATCAGCTTTTTCTCAAGCACCCGCAGGACGGCCGGCAGATCATGGCCGCGTTTAAGGATGCGGCCATCCATCCCGATCACCGCATATTGCCCCTGGGCATTGCGTAACCGCGGACGCTTTTCAATGCGGTAAAGCGGATGCTCGGTCGCACGGCGAAACACCGAAAATACCGCCATGTCGCGCAGAAAAGACATGGCATAGTCGCGCCATTCGCCCGCCGCCACCATGCGCCCGTAAAGAGAAAGAATGACGCCCAGCTCGGCCCGGTCAAAGGCCACGCGATCATGCTCGGACGGGAAACCGAAGGGCATATTCATCATGACGAAATGGTGACACCGGCCCGGCGCACAATCAATGGAAAACAGGGGTGGCGCCTTGCGCCCCGGCAGCCCGCGCGCATCTGTGGCCTTAAAGGCCCGCCCGTCGACGACCCGCCATTCGGGCCAGGGTACCGTCGCGCCACATGCCTTCGTGCACGCCAACCATGATGACATGGCCCGCGATCAGTGCCAGCAGCAGCCAGGCCAGCTCACCGTGCAGCGCCTCACCTATGGTGACCATCCAGTCGATGGGCGGCTGCTGCGCGGGAAAAACCTCAAAACCAAAGGGCGCAAACACCCGCTCACCACCATAGGCACGCAGCAGCGCCGACACCGGCACGATCACCATCACGAGATAAAGCGCCAGATGGCCAAGCCGTGCGGCAATGCCCCAGAACCCGGCCCCATGGTCAGGCCGGTGCCGGCGGTTGACCAGCGCCCAGATCACCCTGATCACGATCAGCAGGAACAGCACCGTTCCAACCGGTTGATGCCAGCCGACAAAGAACCCCACCAGCGGCGTGCGCCCCAACACAAGCCTCAGCCCCATGCCGGTAAACTGCCAAAGCATCAGGACGGCGATGCTCCAATGCAATAACCGCGTCATCCTGCCATAGCGCAGCGCGGTATCCCGCCACGTTAGGGAATTGCAAAGATTTGTATCTTTTGGCACGGTCACTTGAAATGGGTAAAGTTGACTAGATTTGTTGGTGACAGTATGGCCATGACCCCATACGGGCAAGTCCCGCAAGCCGGCATCCGGGGTCACATGATTGTCAACGCTTTCTTTCCCTTGCAGTTTTTCCCATCCCGAAAAGGGCGGGCGTGACATGGATGTCTTTCGTCATCAGGCACAAAGCGCAGACAACCACCCGTTGACCGAGGCACAAGAGGGGTTGTGGTATGTTCAGGCGCTGGACCCCGAAAACCCGATTCTGAATACCGGGCAGTATCTTGAGCTGACCGGCCCTCTGGACCGGGATGCGCTGGTTCAGGCCGTGACCCGCACCATCGCCGAGACCCCGGCCCTGGCGCTGCGCTTTGCCGCCGGGCCAGAGGGACCGCGGCAATGGGTGGGGCAGCCCCCGATGCTGGGTTTTGCCGATCTGTCCGCCCAACCCGACGCCAAGGCGCAGGCTCTGGCCCGGATGCAGGCCGACAGCCAGCGCCCGCTGGATCTGGAAAATGAACCTGCGGGGGCGCTGACGCTTTTCGTACTCGGCCCCCGGCACCATCTGCTTTACGAGCGCATCCATCACCTGGCCATCGACGGCTATGGCATGGTGCTGGTGACAAACCGTATCGCCGCGCATTACGCGGCGCTGGTTGCCGGAGCCCCCGCACCCCAACCCTTTGGCCCTCTGTCGCTGGCGTTCGAAGAGGATACAGCCTGGCGCGCCTCGCCCCGCCGCCTTGCCGACCGTGACTGGTGGCACGCCGAACTGGCCGAAATGCCCGAAGTCAGCGGGCTGGCTCAGGGTCGCGCGGTCAGCGGCCATGATTTCCTGCGCGATTCGCGCCTGCTGCCCCAGCCGCTGCTGGACAGGTTGGCCGATTACAGCACCACGCACCGGCTGGGCTGGCCCGATGTGCTGAATGCGCTGACCGGGGCCTATCTTGCGCGCTGGACGGGCGGAGAGGCGGTGATCGGCCTGCCCTTCATGGCCCGCATGGGGCGCACGATTGCCCAGGTGCCCTGTATGGCGATGAACGTGCTGCCGCACCGGCTGCAACTGGACGAGGACGCGCCCCTGCCCGAATGGCTGGCAGCGCAGTCCCGGCGTATGGCGCAGGCCCGTCGCCGTGGCCTTTACCGCAGTGAGCTTTTGCGCCGCGAGCTGGGGCTCGTGGGTGGCACACGGCGCCTTTATGGCCCGCTGGTAAACGTGCAACCTTTTGACAAAGCGCCTGAGTTTCCGGGCCTTGATTGTCGTTTACATATCCTTGGCGCTGGCGCAGTCGATGACCTGACCCTGACTTTTCGCGGCGATCCCGCCTCGGGCATGATCTTTGAGGTGGATGCAAACCCCGCCCTCTACTCAACCGAAGAGGTGCGCGCCCATGGCGACCGGCTGGTGGCCTTTCTGACCGCCGCGCTCAGCGCAGAAAGCCTTGCCAGTGTCCCGACCGCCAGCCCCGAAGAAATCGCAGCCTCGCGCGCACGGGCCGAGGCCACGCGCCACCCCCTGCCCGACACTACCCTGACTGCGCTGATCGAGACCCGGCTGACCGCAACGCCCAAGGAACCGGCCGTCAGCTTTGGCGCACAGACCCTCAGTTTTGCGGAACTCGATCGCCGCAGCGCCGCCCTTGCCGCGCAACTGCAACAGCTTGGCGCAGGTCCCGACCGTATCGTGGCGGTGGCGCTTGAGCGGTCGCTGGAACTGCCCGTCGCATTGCTGGCGATCCTGCGCGCCGGGGCGGCGTATCTGCCGCTTGACCCTGCGCATCCGCCCGAACGCATCGCCCGCATCATGGCGCAGGCACAACCGGTCGCGGCACTGACCTCGGCCGATCTGACCGGGCTGTTCCCACCCGAAACCCGGATTCTGCTGCCCGAAAACTGGCCTGCTGAAGGCCAACCAAAGGACGGGCCTCGGCCCGGCGATCTGGCCTATGTGATCTTTACCTCGGGCTCGACCGGCGAGCCCAAGGGCGTCGCGGTCGAACATCGCGCCATCGTCAACCGCCTGTTGTGGATGCAGGCGCATTACGGCGTCGGGTCGCAGGACCGCATCCTGCAAAAGACCCCCGCTACCTTCGACGTTTCAGTGTGGGAGTTCTTCCTGCCCATGATCACGGGGGCCGAGCTGGTGATGGCACCCCCCGGCGCACATCGTGACCCCGCGGCCATCGCGCGCCTGATCCGCGAACGTGCCATCACTACCTGCCATTTCGTCCCGTCGATGCTTTCGGCGTTTCTGGCCTCGCCGGCCTCGCAGGGACTGCAGCTGCGGCGGGTCTTTTGCTCGGGAGAAGAGCTGACAGCGGATCAGCGCGACCGTTTCCACGCCCGGATCACGGCCGGGTTGCATAACCTCTATGGCCCGACCGAAGCGGCAGTGGATGTCAGCTATTGGCCCGCTACGCCCGAAGACCGCTCAAACCCCATCCCGATTGGCTGGCCGGTATGGAATACGGCGCTGGAGGTGCTGGACGACCGGATGCGCCCCGTGCCGCCGGGACTGGCCGGGCATCTGTATCTGGGCGGGGTGCAACTGGCGCGCGGCTATCTGGGTCGCCCCGATCTGACGGCCGAGCGGTTTATCAACGGGCCTGCGGGACGGCTTTACGCCACCGGCGATCTGGCGCGGCTTCGGCCGGATGGGGCGGTGGTCTATCTTGGCCGCTCGGACCATCAGGTCAAGATCCGCGGACTGCGGGTCGAGCTGGGCGAGATCGAGGCCGCGATCATGGCCTCCGGCCTTGCCCGCGAATGTGTGGTCATCGCGCGCGAAGATCATGCCGGCGAAAAGCGTCTCGTCGCCTATCTGGTGCCGACCGCGGACTGGCGGCCGGGCCTGTTGGCCGAGCGGCTGGCGGCCTGCCTGCCTGCCTATATGGTCCCCTCGGCCGAGGTGGCGCTGGAGGCGCTGCCCGTAACCTCGAACGGCAAGCTTGATCGCAAGGCGCTGCCCGCGCCGGAATTCGCCGTGGCCGGCCGGGCCGCCGAAACCCCGACCGAACAACTGCTGGCCCGGCTTTACGCCGAGATCCTGCACCTGTCTGAACCCGCCCCAGCCGAAGCGGATTTCTTTGCGCTTGGCGGGGATTCGCTATCCGCTGTGCGGCTGGCCCAGGCGCTTGAGGCCGAAATCGGCCGCGACCCCGGCCTTGGCACGATTTTTGAACATCCCGTGCTGGCGGTACTGGCCGCTGCACTGGACGGTCAGGCGCCGCAGGACGACGGGCTTGGCCCGGTGATCCTGCTGGCCGAAGGCGATGCCAATACCGCGCCACTTTTCCTTATCCACCCGGCTGGCGGGCTGTCCTGGGGCTATCGCGGTCTTGCCCGGCGCATCGCCCCCACCCGGCGGGTCTGGGGGTTGCAGCACCCGGGGCTTGATCCATCCGTGCCCATGCCGGACAGCCTTGCCGCGCTGGCGCAGGACTATGCGCAAAAGGCGGCTGAACTGGCACCACAGGGACCGATCCATCTGGTCGGCTGGTCGGTCGGCGGCATCCTGGCCCAGGAAATCGCGGCGATCCTGTCCGGCATGGGCCGTGAGCCCGGCCTTGTCGCCATGCTGGACAGCTATCCCTGCGACGCCTGGCGTGATGAGCCCGAACCTGACCCGGTCGCCGCGCTGCGCGCACTGCTGGCCATTGCCGGCTATGATCCCGAGGCGCATCGCGATCTGGACACCCGCGAGGCGGTCGTCGCCTTTCTGCGTCAGGGAGACAGCGCGCTGGGGGCATTGCCCGCGCAGGTGCTTGACGGGGTGATCCGCACAGTCACCGGCACGAACCGGCTGATCCGCAACCATCGCCACCGTCGCTACGACGGCAAGATCACGCATTTCCGCGCCGCCCGCGATCACAAGGACCGGGATCTGACACCGGAAATGTGGGGCCCCTATGTCGGCTGGCTAGAGGTCATCGACCTGCCCTTTTTACACGCCGAGATGACCTCGACCGAGGCCACCGCCCTGATTGGACCCGCGATTAACCAAAGGCTGCGCCGCGGCTGACCACCGTATCCGGCGGGCGCAGCAGCAACAACGGTAAGGCAAGGGGCAGATTTGGGGCAGACCCTTGCCTCAACTCAGCCATGGCAGAACGCCCAGTCCTCGCGCATTCAGGCAGCTCCCCGCCTCCGCGGGACGCGATGCGCGGCCATATTCCGACCATGCCAAGGCCGCAAAGCAGCCCGATTAACAGATATCCGGCCAAGCCCATCCGAATCACCTCATCGTTTCGCACCATCATTCGCGCGAAAGTCCAAAGATCCGGTTAATCCGCCTCGGCGAATTGAAAAGCCAGCGGGAACGAGCCGGCGAGGGTCTGGATATGGACATGTTCGCGCAGCACATGAAGTTGCGCGCGATGCCCGGGATGTTGTGCAAGATCGGCAACGAACTGCATGGTCGCAGGCGCAGGACCATCGGGCGGCGGGCCGTCACTGCCCGAGCGTTTTTCGCGATCCCCCAATGCCACCAGCAGCGGCAGCGAGGCCGGGGCGGCAGCAGCGGCAACACGGCGGATCAGTGCCTCATCCCACCAGATTGACGGGCTGATCGAGGCGTAACGCGCAAACCCCCCGGGCCGCGCCAACAGCGCATAAAGCGCAAAAAGCCCGCCAAAACTGTGCCCCCAGAGCGTGCGGCGGGCGGGGTCGACAGCAAGGCCATCCTCGGCCGCAGCACGCAGCGGTCCGGTCAGCAGATCGTGAAAGATCGCCGCACCTCCAGCCGTCCGGCCGGGATGAACGGGATCGGGGCGCAGCCCGTCTCCGGGACCGTCGGGGGCGGTAAAATCCTGCGTCCGCAGCTCACGCGCGAATTGCCGGTCAGTGTCATAGCCGACACCGACGATCACCAGCCCCGGCGCCTGGGCCAAATGCTCGGCCGTCAGAAAGTCGAAAACAGCATTGCCATCCAGCATGTAGAGGATCGGCCAACCCTGCACAGGCGCTGGCCCCCTGGGTAAGGCAAGAAACAAACGGTAGCCCGGACCAACGGCCACCGTGCGCTGCGAAAGTTCATGTGTTGGCGCGCCGGTCTGAAATATGCGCAGCTCTGCCTGCTTTCTTGCGTGTTCGGGCCCGACTTTGCCTAGCTGCGACATGGTGCGACAATCCTTCCGTTCACAAAGCTCTGTGCCGTGGTTTGGGTTAGTTGACAAGGACCGTCAGGAATATAGGGTGCCCCGCGAAACCAGCCAGCCATAGCGGTCAGCTAACCCGATCCCTTTCAGGAGTTCCCCCATGGCCATTCGTTCCTGCCTCTCATTGCGCGCGATGCTGGGCGCCTCGGCGCTGGCACTGTCGGTCCTGTCCGGCCCGGTGCTGGCCGACACCATCTTTACCAAACCGCTGGTTGATTTCGCCGGTTATGTCGGAGCAGGCGGCGTGGACCGCGCCCCTGTTTATAAAGGCGGCAAGGCGGTGATCGAGGGCGAGGACCTGATCCCCGGCCAGACCGTCACGCTGATGCGCGGCACGACCACCCTGAACGCTGAACCGATCACCGTCGATGCCGAGGGCAAGTTCAGTTTTGCGCTGGACATTGATGCCGAGGCCGAACTGGGCCTGCAACCGATCGTCGTCATCACCGAAAACCCCGCCTCGGCCAAGGTGGTCGAGTTGAAGATCTCGCCCGAGGTACCGGTCTCGGGCACGGACAAGTTCTCGGTCGCCAGCGAACCGGTAGTGCGCGGCCTTTATCAGGTCAAGTTCAGCGAGGCCGCGAACGCCGCCTTTGTGACCAGCGCGGTCGGCCGTCCCCCGGTCAAGGAATCCAAACTTGTCAAGATCAACCCCGAGACGCTGAAGATCGAGGCCGAGGTTACACCCGCCGCCGCTCCGGCTGGCGGAGACGGCAGCGACGCAGGGGTTTTCGCCGTCTATGGCGTCGACGTCGATGAGGCAAACGGCAATGTCTGGGTGACGAATACCCGTCAGAACACCGCCGCAGTCTACAGGCAATCGGACCTGTCGCTGGTCAAGCAATTCGAGCCGGGGGCCGTTCCTCATGCCCGCGATATCATCGTGGATGAGGCCAACAGCCGCGCCTATGCCAGCTCGACCGGCTCATCCGAGATCAAGGTCTTTGACACCAAGACCCTTGAACCGCTGGAGCCTATCGTCATCAAATCGCAGATCCGGGGCGAGCAGTTCTCGACCATGGCGCTGGATATCGACGAAAAGGGCGGCACGCTTGTCACCGTCAGCCTGTCCACCCCGGAAGCAGCAATCGTCGATCTGAAATCGGGCGAAGTCCGGGTGATCGCGCTGCCCGGCGCCAAGGCCGCCTCGGGCGTGGCCTATGACCCGAAAGAGGGGCTGATCTTTGTCGCCTCGCAGGCCACCGACAACCTGCTGATCATCAAGGCCGAAACCGGCGAAGTCCTGCATGACGTCGCCGTGGGGGCCGGGGCGCTGAACGTCGCATTCGAGCCGGTCTCGCGGCTGGCCTATGTCGCCACGCGCGGCGCCGGTACCATCGCCGTCGTCAGCCCCGAAGGCGAAATCGTCGCCAACATCGACGCCGGCAGCCTGCCGAACCAGTTGCGCGCCGATGGCAAAGGCAACATCTGGGCGGTGAACAAGTCGAAAGGCGAAGGGGACGAGGCCGGCGACCGTATCTGGCGCATCACCCCCGCCGCAGGCTAAGACAGCCTCTGACCCGGCCCGTGGCGAGCAAATCCCAGCGCGCCACGGGTATTTGCGAATGGATGCGCCCATGACCCTGACCCGCGCCCTGCTTGCCGCCCTTGCCCTGGTCACTTCGCTGGCTGCGGCCCGGGCTGAGGTGACCGTCACGGATATCATTGGGCGTCAGGTCACCCTGCCCCAGCCTGCAAAGCATATCGTTCTGGGCGAAGGCCGTCATCTTGCCGTCCTTGGGCTGATCCATGACGATCCGGTGGCGCTGGTCGCGGGCTGGCGGCTGGACAAGGCGCTGGATGAGCCGACAATGCAGGCCTATCGCGAGAAATTCCCCGCCATTGACGAGATCCGTCCCGTCGGCTCGGGCAACCGCGACATCTCGGCCGAGGCGATCATTGCCCTGCATCCCGATCTGGTGGTCCTGACACTGATCGACCGCAACGACCCCGGCACCGAAGTCGCCCGCCAGCAAATCGAGGCCGCAGGTATCCCGGTTGCCTATGTGGATTTCTTTTCCCACCCCCAGGAAAATTCGATCCCCAGCCTGCGCGTTCTTGGCAAGCTGACCGGCGCCGAGGAACGGGCCGAGGAATTCGCGACCTTCTACGAAAGCCGCCTGACGCGTATCCGCGACCGGCTGGCCGCGCCGGATATCAGGCGGCCACGCGTGTTCTTTCACGTCCATGCCGCGCCGGTGAACTGCTGTTCAACGGTCGGAACCGGGGTGTTTAACGACTTTATCACCACTGCTGGCGGCCAGAATATCGGCAATGACAGCGTGAAAGGCGTGCTTGGCAATGTCAGTCTGGAATATCTGATCGGGGCCGATCCCGACATCTATATCGCCACAGGCGGCACGCATATGGCGGCGCGTGGCGGGCTTGTGCTTGGCTCGGGCGTCGATGCCAGGACCGCGCAGGCCAGCTTTGACCGGCTGATCTCGGCCCCCGGCTTTTCCTCGCTGCGGGCGGTGGAGGACGGCCGCGTCGCCGGGGTCTGGCATCTTTTCAACGATTCGCCCGTGCATATCGCGCTGATCGAATATCTGGCGAAAACCTTCCATCCCGACCTTTTCGAGGACGTCGATCCCGCCGCCACCCTGGCCGAGATCAACGCCCGTTTCTCGCCCGTCACTGTGCCGGGTACATGGTGGGTGGCCCCCAAAAAATGAGCGACGCGATCCTGCAACTTTACCACCGGCAAGGCCGGCGCAACGCCCTGCTCGTGGGCGTTCTGGGTGTGGCGGCGCTGGCGGCGCTGCTGTTGGATCTGGTCACCGGCCCGGCCGGTCTGCCGCTGGCAGAAACGCTGCGCGCGCTGACCGGAGGTGAGGTCGGGCGCGGCACGCAGGTGATCGTCTGGGATGTGCGGCTGCCGGTCGCCTGTATGGCTTTGCTCGTCGGGGCGGCGCTGGCGCTTGCCGGGGCCGAGATGCAGACCGTGCTGGAAAACCCGCTGGCCGAATCCTTTACCTTGGGCGTTTCGTCTTCGGCCGCGCTTGGCGCAGCGGTGGCGATCGTGCTGGGCCTGACCCTGCCCGGCCTGCCCGCCGTCTGGAGCGTTTCCGTCAACGCCTTTGTCTTTGCGGTTGGCGCGCTTGCCCTGCTGCAATTGCTTGGCCGGCTGCGCGGCGGCGGGCCGGAGGTGCTGATCCTTTTCGGGGTGGCTCTGAATTTTACCTCGGCCGCACTGCTGTCGCTGCTGCAATTTGTCGCCTCGGCCGATGCGCTGCAACAGCTGGTGTTCTGGACCATGGGCAGCCTGGCCTCGGCGCAATGGCAGGGGGTGCTGATGCTGGCGCTGGTGCTGGCCATTACGGTACCTTTTTCCTTCCGCGCCGCATGGAGGCTGACCGCACTGCGGCTGGGCGAGGCGCAGGCCCGCAGCTTTGGCGTCGATGTCGCCGGGCTAAGGCGCTGGACACTGCTCAGGGTCAGCCTGCTGGCCGCCTCGGCCGTGTCGATGGTGGGGGTGATCGGCTTTGTCGGTCTGGCAGGGCCACATATCGCCCGCATGCTGGTCGGCGAAAACCACCGCGTCTTTCTGCCCGCCAGCATCCTGACCGGGGCGCTGGTGATGTCGCTGGCCTCGACGCTTAGCAAGACGCTGGTGCCGGGTGTGCTGCTGCCGGTCGGGCTGGTCACCTCTCTGATCGGGTTGCCGATCTTTTTCGCGCTGATCCTGCGGGGAAGGCGGCGTTGATGGAGGGGTTGCTCGCACAGAATATCTCGGTCCGCTACGGCGCACGCAATGTGCTGTCGGGGCTGGATCTGCCACTGTTGCGCCCGGGCGAAGTCACTGTGCTGGCCGGACCGAACGCCGCAGGAAAGTCCACGCTGCTGCGCGCCATCGCCCAGCTGCAACCCTATGGTGGCAAGGTAGTCCTTGACGGCAGCGACCTTGCGCATGTTCCGATGCGCGACCGCGCCCGGCTGGTCGGCTTCATGCCGCAAAGCCTGCCGGCCAGCTCTTCTCTTGTGGCGCTGGAAAGCGTGATCGCGGCGCTGCGTTCGGGGGACACCGTCAGCGCGCGACAGGCCGATGCCACGGCCATGGCAGTCCTGAACAAGCTGGGGATCGAGGCGCTGGCGCTTGAGCCCCTGTCATCGCTGTCAGGCGGGCAGCGCCAGATGGTCAGCCTGGCGCAAGCCATCGTGCGCGACCCACGCCTGTTGCTGCTGGACGAACCGACCAGCGCGCTGGATCTGGCGCGGCAGGTCCGTCTGTTATCAGAACTGCGTCGGCTGGCAGGCGAGGGCCGGATCGTTGTCGCAGTGCTGCATGATCTGGCGCTGGCGGCGCAATGGGCCGACCGCATCGTATTGATCCACGGCGGCCATACCCGTGCCGAAGGACGCCCCGAAGAGGTTCTGACCCCCGAGCTGCTGGCCGAAGTCTATGGCGTCGAGGCCAGGGTTGAACGCTGTTCGCGCGGGCGCATCATGGTAATGATCGACGGCGAGCACGCCCCCGCCTGAGCCGCTGGGTTCAGTTCGCCCTCTGGCGCGAACGGAAGGGCAAGGGGGTCACCGGGATGCCGTCCTCAAGCAGCTTTTTGGCGTCCTCAAGCCGCGCCTCGCCATGGATCGCGCGTTCGGGGACCTGCCCCTCGAACATGGCGCGGGCCTCAGAGGCAAAGGACATGCCCACGTAATCCGAGTTATTCTCGATATGCTGGCGCAGCTTTTCGACCGTGGCCTCATATTCATTGCGCGGGGTGTGCAGATCGGCAGCCTCGTCGCGCGATTGCGCGACACGCGGGGCCATCAGCGCCTTTTCCACCTTGGCCGAACCGCAATGCGTACAAGAGATCTGACCCGCCGAACGCAAGCTTTCAAACCCGTCCGAGGACCGGAACCAGCCGTCGAAATCATGGCCTTTGTCACAGCGCAGGGCGTAGCGGATCATCTTGACTCCTTTCCCCTTCAGATATCGGGGGATGAAAGGGCTTATACAAGGTCGCGCTGCGCCAGATCCTGAATCCGCGTAACAAGCGTGGCGGGATTGCCAGCCCTTTCAAGCAGCAGCGCCCGCGCCGCCACGCCCATGTGGCGCTGCCCCTCGGCATCCTGCACCAACCGGACCAGCCGCTGTGGCAGATCGGCGGATGCACAGCCTGTTGCCGCCCCCGCTGCATCAAGATCGGCGTAATCGCCAGCGTGGTTTTCGACATGCGGCCCGTGCAGGATGGCACAGCGCCATGCCGCCGGTTCCCATGGTGTATGACCGCCCACCTCGACGAAAGAACCGCCGGTGACGCAGATCCCGGCGGCGTGATACCAGTGCTCCATCTCGCCCAGCGTGTCGGCCAGCAGCACCGGCGCGCTTTCGGTTGCACCCTGACTGCGCCGGGAAAACTCCAGCCCCCGCGCCGCGATCAGGGCCGCCACAGCATCGCCGCGCCGCGGGTGGCGCGGGGCAAGGATCAGCCGCAGCTGTGGCACCGCCTCGCGCGCGGCAAGCCATGCATCAAGGATCGGCGCCTCCTCGCCCTCGTGGGTCGAGGCAGCCAGCACGGTACACCAGCGCACTGGCCCGTCCTGACCCGGCTCGACCCGCGCCGGACCCAAAAGCTTGAGGTTCAGGCGTGGGGTCAGCGCCGCCTCGGGCAGCCCAAGCTTAAGAAGCCGCGCCTCGCTACCCGCATCTTGGGCAGAAAGCGCGTCGATGCGGCGCAGCATCGGCCCGATCAGCCCCGGCAACCTGCCCCAGCGCAGCGCCGAGCGTTGCGACATGCGCGCGCCCACCACCACCTGCGCAACCCCCTGCGCCGCCGCGATGGCCGAGCGGTTGGGCCAAAGCTCATTCTCGACCGTGACCAGAACGCGTGGCCGTATCCGGTCCAGAAAGCGCCCCACAGCCTGCGGCACGTCCAGTGGCGCAAGGGCAGCCGCATGGCCAAGCCCCCGCACCAGCTCGCGGCCAGTAAGGCTGTTCGTGGTCACCATCAGGGGAAAGCCACGCGCAAGCTCTTCGGCCAGCAGGCGGACCGAGTTGAATTCACCCACACTTGCCGCATGCAGCCAGATGCCGCCGGGCGTCACCTCTGGCCCGGACAGGGCCAGCCGTTCGCGCCAGTCGGCACCGGCAAGGGGCGCGGCCAGCCCCAGCGCCGCGCCGGCAAGCGCCGTAGCGCCGCGCCAGATCAACGCAGCGCGGCCTCGGCTGCTTCACGGATGGCACGGATGTTCTCGCCATAGGGCGCGGCGTTTGAAACCGAGCCGCCCCGGAACACTGCCGAACCCGCGACCAGCACATCGGCCCCCGCTGCCGCAACCAGCGGCGCGGTGGTCGGATCGACGCCACCGTCGATTTCGATATGCACGGGGCGGTCTCCGATCATGGCACGCAGTTCACGCACCTTTCCGATCTGGCTGTGGATGAACTTTTGCCCACCAAAGCCGGGGTTCACGGTCATCACACAGATCAGGTCGACATCATCAAGCAGTGGCCGCGCCGCCTCGGCCGGTGTGCCGGGATTCAGCGCCAGACCCGCCCTGGCACCCGCTCCGCGAATGGCCTGAAGCGTGCGGTGAATATGCGGCCCGGCCTCGACATGGGCGGTGATGAAATCGCTGCCCGCCTCGGCAAAGGCCTGGATATAGGGATCGACCGGCGCGATCATCAGATGCACATCCATGACGCCGCGGATATGCGGACGGATCGCCTTGCACATCGCAGGACCAAAGGTCAGGTTCGGTACGAAATGGCCGTCCATCACATCGACATGGACCCAGTCGGCACCCTGGTCCTCGACCGCGCGGCACTCTTGGCCGAAATTGGCGAAATCCGCGGAAAGAATCGAAGGCGCGATCTTGATGCGGCGATCAAAGGTCATGGCTGGCTCCCTGCATTGCGCCGGTCCGGGTTATCGCCCCAGCCCGCCGGCCGTCAACACACATGAAAGTCGCAAGCCCACAGGCGGAACGCGGCCCCTTGGGCTTTTCCACGCAGCGCCTATATTGGAAGCCAAGGCGCAAGGCCGCTGACGGCCCCGCGCATTCCGCATTCCGAAGGACTTGCAATGACCGAAACGAAGGAACTTTCCTGGGACGACAGCGTGCTGCCTTTCCAGCTTGAACGCTCGGACATCCGCGGCCGCATCGCGCGTCTTGGGCCGGTTCTTGAACATATCCTGTCTCGCCACGACTATCCGGTGCCCGTCAGCGCCGTGCTGGCTGAACTGACCACGCTGACCGCGCTGATCGGCCAGACTATCAAGCTGCGCTGGAAACTGTCGCTGCAGGTGCGCGGCAATGGTGCCGTCCGCACCATCGCAACCGATTACTACGCCCCCGAAACCGAGGGCGGTCCCGCCCGCATGCGTGCCTGGGCCAGCTTTGATGCCGATCGCCTGCAGCTTGACCGGCCCGGCTTTGACCAGATCGGTCAGGGGTATTTCGCTGTGCTGATCGATCAGGGTCAGGGGACGACACCCTATCAGGGGCTGACTCCTTTGGCCGGCGGGTCGCTTGCCGCCTGTGCGCAGACCTATTTCGAGCAGTCCGAACAGCTGCCCACCCAGTTTGAACTGACGGTGGGCCGCTCGCGCCTGCCCGGCCATCATGATGAGCATTGGCGCGCCGGTGGCGTGATGCTGCAGACCCTGCCCGCCTCCAGCCACGCCTCTGCTGATCCCGAGGAGGAAAACCTCAAATCCGCCGACATCCTGCAAGGCGCGCAGTCCGAGGACTGGAACCGCGCCACCACGCTGATGTCGACGGTCGAGGATATCGAGCTGGTCGATCCCACCCTGCCGCTGCCCAATCTGGTCTATCGCCTCTTTCACGAGGATGAGCCGACCAGTTTTGACCGGCAAAATCTGGTCTTTGGCTGTTCGTGCAGCGCCGACCGGGTGCGCGGCACGCTGTCGATCTATTCGGCCAAGGACATCGCCCATATGACTAATGCCGATGGGATCGTGACCGCCGATTGCCAGTTCTGCGGCGCTCATTACGAGTTCGACCCCCAAAGCCTTGGGTTTGACGCGACGGTCGACGCCAAAGGCAAGCCTCTGCCCCACAGCGACGCCCGGGAAAGCCGGGCCGGGCTTTGATGGCGACGCTGCGCGAAAAGCTGATGCAGGCCCTGTTGGTACAGACGGGGCCTTCGTCAGATTACGATTTCGCCAGTGCGCCGCCCCCCGCTGCCGAAACCGCGCTGCGCCCGGCAGGCGTGCTTGCCGGGTTTGACGCCAGCAACGGGCGGTTGATCCTGACCAAGCGGGCCTCAAGCCTGCGCCACCACCCCGGGCAAATCGCGCTGCCGGGCGGCAAGGTCGACCCCGACGACCGGGATGAGGTCGCCGCCGCGCTGCGCGAGGCACAGGAGGAAGTCGGCCTTGACCCCGCACAGGTCGAGGTGCTGGGCACCATGCCGCCGCATCGCACCGTCACCGGCTTTGCGATGACCCCGGTGCTGGCGCTGATCCATGCCCCTTTTACCCTCACCCCCGAGGCGAACGAGGTCGAAGAGGTCTTTACCGTCCCCTTTGCCCATATCACCAACCCCGCGAATTACCGTATCGAGGGCAGGCACTGGCGCGGGGCGCGGCGCGATTATTACGTCGCTCCCTGGGGCCCCTATTATATCTGGGGCGCCACCGCCCGCGTACTGCATTCCCTTGCGACAAGGCTTTCTGCATGACCCGTCTGACCGCGCCCTTTCTAGACGATCCGGCCCTGAAACAGGTGCTGGCCGCGCTGTCGGCCGAGGGTGCACAGGCGCTGATCGTCGGCGGTGCGGTTCGTAACGCCCTTTTGGGCGAACCGGTAGCAGATGTGGATATTGCAACCTCGGCCCGGCCCGGGGAAACGCTTCGCCTTGCCGAAACCGCCGGGCTGCGCACCGTCCCGACCGGGATCGACCACGGCACCATCACCGTCATCGCCGGAGGGCGCGGCTTTGAGGTGACAAGCTTTCGCCGCGATGTCGAGACTTTTGGCCGCCGCGCCGTCGTCGCCTATTCCGACCGGATCGAAGAGGACGCTCAGCGTCGCGACTTTACCATGAACGCGATCTACGCCACCTCGACAGGCGAGGTGCTGGACCCGGTCGGCGGGCTTGAGGATCTGGCCAGACGCCGGCTGCGCTTTGTCGGCGACCCCCATGACCGGATTTCCGAAGATTACCTGCGCATCCTGCGCTTTTTTCGCTTTCTTGCCTGGTATGGTCGCGAGGCCGAGCTGCAGGCGGTCGCCGCCTGCGGTGAGCTGCGTGAAGGGCTGGCCCGCATCTCGCGTGAGCGGATCGGGTATGAAATCCGCCGGCTGCTGAACGCGCCCGACCCTTCGCCCTCTGTGGCGCTGATGACGGAAACCGGGGTGCTGACACAGGTCCTGCCCGGTGCCGATGCCAGCGACCTGCCCGAGTTGGTCGAGGCCGAGCATGAATACGGCACCGGCGCGCTGACCGCCTGGCCGCGCCGCCTGGCGTTGCTTGCCCCCCCGGACGCGGCCGAGGCGCTGCGCCTGTCGCGGGACGAGACGCGGACGCAAGACCAGATCGCACAGGCCCTGACCATGCCCGCCCCGGTCGCCGCCTATCATTTTGGCCGCGCCGTCGCCGCGCAATCGGTGCTGATCCGGGCGGCCCGGGGTGAAACTCCGCCCTTTGGCTGGTGCCATCGGCTTGCGCGCGGGGCCGAGGCAAAATTCCCACTGACCGCCCGCGACCTGATGCCCCAGCTTTCAGGCCCCGCATTGGGTCAGGCGCTGCGTCGCGCCGAGGCCGCCTACATCGACAGCGATTTCACCCTGCCGCGCGAGGCGCTGTTGCAAATCGCACTGCAACCAGAGGCCGGAAGCTGATGCACGAATTTTTTGCCCGCATGATTGATGCTTTCCGCCCCGCCGAAGGTCCGCCGCCGCGCAGCCTGCTGGCCTTTTTCCGCTGGTGCCTCTCGGGGGCTTGGCCGGGGCTGACGGTCGCGGCGATTGCCTCGGCGCTTGGCGGGATTGCCGATGTCGTCTCGGCGGTGATGCTGGGCTGGGTGGTCGATGCAGTCATCTCGACCCCCGTCGACCGGATCTGGGCCGATCAGGGCGGGCTGATCCTTGGCTTTGTCGCCTTTTTCCTGCTGATTCGTCCGGCGATCTTTGGCCTTTCGACCGCCAGCTCCAGCGTCATCATTGGCCCGAACATCCTGCCGCTGGTGTTGTCGCGGTTGCATCGCTGGACGATGGGCCACGCGGTCACCTTTTTTGACAACGACTTTGCCGGGCGCATTGCACAAAAGCAGATGCAAACCGCGCGCGCAGTGACCGATGTCGCAACCGAATTCGTGAACGTGGTCGCTTTTGCGCTGGCCTCGGTGATCGGCTCGGCCGCGTTTCTGGTCTCGGTCGACGGATGGGGGGCACTGGCGCTGATTGTCTGGCTGGGCTCTTATCTGCTGCTGATCCGCTTTTTCCTGCCCCGCATCCGCTCACGCTCGGCCAGCCGTGCCTCGGCCCGTGCCATGGTCACGGGACAGGTCGTCGATACGATCACCAATATCAAGACCGTCAAGCTTTTCGCCCATGCCGAACACGAGGACCGCGCCGCGCTTGGCGCCATGGCCGGTTTCCGCGAACGGGCACTGGATTTCGGCCGCGTCTCGACCTGGTTCCGGCTGTCGCTGATGACCATCGCGGGTGCGCTGCCGGTGATTCTCGTCGGGGGCAGCATCCTTTTGTGGCGACAGGGGCTTGCAACGGCAGGCGACATCACCGCCGCCGGCGCCATCGCCATGCGGCTGGCGCAGATGACCGGCTGGGTCAGCATGGCCCTGATGGGCGTCTGGGGCAGCATCGGTGAGGTCGAGGACGGGATGCAGACCCTTGCGCCGCCCCATGCCCTGACGGATGCTTCCGATGCCATCTCTCTGGGCCGAGTCCGGGGCGGCATCGACTTTGACCATGTCGATTTCGCCTATGGTCGCGACAAGGGGGGCATCCGCGATCTTGATCTGCATATCGCCCCGGGCGAAAAGCTGGGGATCGTCGGGGCCTCGGGGGCGGGGAAATCGACCATGGTGTCGCTGCTCTTGCGGCTTTACGACGTCGATCGCGGCGCGATCCGGGTGGATGGCCATGACGTGCGTGCCGTAACCCAGGAAAGCCTGCGCCGCAACATCGCCATGGTCACGCAGGAAACCGCGATGTTCAACCGCTCGGCGCGCGAGAACATCCTCTACGGTCGCCCTGACGCCAGCGAAGAAGATATCGTCGCTGCGGCCCAGGCCGCCGAGGCGCATGACTTTATCCTGACGCTGCGCGACCATATGGGACGCACCGGCTATGACGCCCATCTGGGCGAGCGGGGCGTGAAACTGTCCGGTGGCCAGCGCCAGCGTATCGCCCTTGCCCGTGCCTTGCTCAAGAACGCCCCGATCCTTGTGCTGGACGAGGCGACGAGCGCGCTTGACAGCGAGGTCGAGGCGCAGGTTCAGGACGCGCTGCACCGCGCCATGCAGGGCAAGACGGTGCTGGCGATTGCGCACAGGCTTTCGACCATTGCCGAGCTTGACCGCATTGTGGTGCTGGAGGCAGGCCGCATTGTCGAACAGGGCACCCATGCCGAACTGCTGGCACTGAACGGCACCTATGCGCGCTACTGGAATCGCCAGTCGGGCGGTTTCCTTGGCACCGAGGATGATGACGAGACCGCCGAGGCAGCCGAGTGACAATCTGGACAGTTGAACGTCTGGGCCGCAAGGGCGATGGCGTGGCCGTCAGCGGCGATCAGCGAGCCCTTGTCGCGCTGACCCTGCCCGGAGAAGAGATTGAGGGTGACCCTGCCGATGGCCGCATTGCCGCGCCGCGCATCGTGACGCCCTCGGCCGATCGGGTACGACCGCCCTGCCCGCATTACCGCGCCTGTGGCGGCTGCTCGCTGATGCACGGCTCGGAAAACTTCGTAAAGGCGTGGAAAGTCGGCGTAGTGACCGAGGCGCTGCGCGCGCAGGGGCTGTCTGCGCCGGTTGCGGGGGTTCATGTTTCGCCGCCACGCTCGCGTCGCCGTGCGGTATTGTCGGGGCGCAGGACGAAAAAGGGCGCTCTGCTTGGCTTTCACGCCCGTGCCTCTGATGTGATCGTCGATATCGCAGATTGTCATGTGCTGCGCCCAGCCATCCAATCCGCCCTGCCCTTTCTGCGCCAGCTTGTGACGGCAGGTGCCTCACGCTCGGGCGAGGTTTCTCTGGCAGTGACCGAGACACCGGCGGGGCTGGATATCGCGGTCACCGGTGGCAAGCCGATGACGCCCGGTCTGTTCCAAAGCCTTTCAGCGCTGGCCGATCAGGGCGATCTGGCGCGGCTAAGCTGGGACGGTCAAGGCATCACCCGCCGGCCGCCTGCGTTGCCCATGGGCCGGGCGCTGGTCGTGCCGCCTCCGGGCGGGTTTCTGCAGGCCACGGCCGAGGGCGAGGCCGCGCTGCTTGCCGCCGTGCGCGACATGGTTGGGGATGCGGACCGGGTGCTCGATCTGTTCTCGGGCTGCGGCACCTTTACCCTGCCCCTGGCCGAAACAGCGATGCTGCACGCGGTCGAGGGGTTGGCAGCGCCATTGAAGGCACTGGATGCCGCCGCACGCCGCGCCCCCGGCCTGCGCCGAATCACGACCGAGATTCGGGATCTGGCCCGCCGTCCGCTCTTGCCTGATGAGCTGGATTATGACGCAATCGTGATCGACCCACCCCGTGCCGGTGCAGAAACGCAGGCCCGCGAGATTGCCCGAGCCGTGGTTCCACGGCTCGCCTGGGTCAGTTGCGACCCCGTCACTTTCGCAAGGGATGCGCGAATTCTTGCCGAGAGCAGCTATATTTTGACGCGGCTCTTTGTCGTTGATCAGTTCCGCTGGTCGCCGCATGTCGAGACCGTCGCCGAATTTCGTCGCCGCTAGCGAATTTTTAATCTTTGTGGTATTTCATAATAAAACGAAGCGCATAGCGCACTTAGAGGGCAGTGATGATTCGGGCAATTCGCGCATTCTTCGCGGTTGTCGCAGTGGCCGTTGTGGCCAGTTGCGGCGGTGGAGACAGTCTGCAACCCAGCAAGACCTATCAGGGGCCACCCATCACCCAGGTTGTGGTGAAAAAGGGTGAGCGCAAGATGTATATGGTCAGCGGCAAGGAAGTGATCAAAAGCTACAAGATCAACCTTGGCAACCAGCCGGTCGGCCCCAAGCAGTACGAGGGCGACGGGCGCACGCCCGAGGGCATGTATTTCATCGACCGGTTCAACCCGCGTAGCCGCTATCACCTGTCGGTGGGCATCTCTTACCCCTCGGCTCAGGACGTAGCACGTGCAGCTACCATGGGACTCAGGCCCGGCGGGGACATCTTCATCCACGGCCTGGGCCCCGAAGGACGGGCACTGAACCGCCCGGATTGGACCGCTGGCTGTATCGCTGTCACCGATGAAGAGATCGAAGAGATCTTTACCATGCTAAGGCCCGGCGTTCCGGTCTTTCTCTACCCGTAACGGCGGCTTGCCGGGCATAGGAGAAAACTCGCCTTAGCCCCGACTAGCCCACGGGAAACAAGAACGATGACATGCGAAAGGCCCCGGAAATCCGGGGCCTGTTTATTTGCGCGATCCGCAGCGGGATGTATCCGGACCACAAGTACCTGGCGCGATCCGCCGGATGGGTCCCGTCGACACCGGTCGAAAAAGGCCGCTGGGGATGAGCAAGGTCGGGATAAGGAGGTCACCTGCACATGACGCAGCCGTATTCCACTATCCACTAGCCCCGCGGATCGGCAAACGACGAGACATGAAAAAGGGGCAGCCAATACCGCCCCTTTGCGATTCGGTGACCCGGAAAATCAGATACCGGCGCCGGGCGCAGCAAAGCTGCCGGCTACCATATTCGACGCGCCGCCCGCACCGCCGGTGATCAGCACCCACCAGATCTTGCCCGACGGTTCCTGATACCAGCCCATGCCCAGCTCGGTCGCACGCGGGTCCATGATCACGTCACGGGTGTCGCGGTTCTGCATCCATGCGTTCAGCGTGGTGATCTCGTTCTCATAGGTCTCCGAGATGTTTTCGCCGATCAGGTGGCCCGAATAGCCCTGACGCCGCACACGGTCGAGCGGCGACGAACCGTCCGAGCCAAAGTGCCAGGCGCGGTTCTGTGCCGCCATGTCACGGGCATGAGCCTGGGCAGCCGCGTCCAGCATCGGGTTCTGGATCATCGCGGGCGCAGCGACATTGGCGCGCAGCGAGTTGACCTGGCCCAGAACGCGGCCGGGGATCTGCGCTGCCTCACGCGGGGTAATCTTGTATGCGACCGGCAGCGGCTGCCCGTCGGGGCCCAGTTGCTGGGCCGGCCTTTGGCAGGCCGAAAGGGCCAGCACCGACACAAGAGCCAAGGTAGCGAATTTCAACATGATGTCCTGTCCCCAAAGGAGGTTTTGCGTCAGCCATACAAAAGCGCGCGAGCTGCTTCAAACCCAAGATTGCGTGATAGCCACAGGCTGCGACTCTGTTGCGACAATGACGCCAGTTTGAATTGCAAGGCGTCAGGCGCAGGCGTAAATCGCGACTCCAGCAAGACCTATTCACACATTCGGGCAAAGAAGGCCGCGCCAAGCGGCCCGTCACTATCAGGAGCGACACATGATCACGCCGAAAAATCCGGTTTCGCGCCGGAAATTCCTGACCGCCTCGGTGGCTCTCGGCGCTACGGGGCTGGCAGCCCCCGCCATCGCACAGGCCATCGACCCCTATACCGGGCTGCCGCTGCAAGGTACGGGCGGCGGCGCCACGCCTGACGCGGGCATGGTGCAATATGATCCGAATCAGGATTCGCGCCGCAATATCTCCAGTTTCCGCATGCAGGACTGGCAGCCCTACTTCAAGGATCTGACCAATGGCGCGATCCTTGTCGATCTGACCTCACGCGCGCTGCATTACTGGTCCGAGGATCAGTCGGTCTACAAACTGTTCCCGACCTCGGTCCCGGTCAGCCCCGACCTGACCCGCACCGGCCGGACCGAGATCATCAAGAAGGTCAAAGGGCCGAGCTGGGCTCCGACCCCCGAGATGAAAAAGCGCAACCCCGAATGGCCGGATTTCGTGCCGCCGGGCCCCGATAACCCGCTTGGCACCCATGCGCTGTGGCTCAGCTGGCAATATTACCGCATCCACGGCACCCATGACACGCGCAAGATCGGCCGCAAATCCTCGAACGGCTGCATCGGGCTTTACAACGAGCACATCTCCCAGCTTTACGATCTGACCACGATCGGCACGCAGGTGCTGCTGATCTGACCGGCCAGCAAAGACTGTGAATGCAAAAGGGGCCTTTCGGCCCCTTTTTCGTGCATATTCATACGCTGCGGCGCACAGGACCGCGTCTGATGCCAGCCCCTGTCAAACCCAGCCCGCGAGGTTTTCCCCGATCACCGTGGTCAGCACCTCGATATGGTCAGGCTCGGCGTTGAGGCAGGGAATATAAGTGAACTCCTCGCCCCCGGCATGGATGAAGGCTTCGCGGATCTCGCCCTGAATTTCCTCAAGCGTTTCGATGCAATCGGCAGAAAAGGCCGGAGAGATCACCGCAATCCTGGTAATCCCCTGCTTTGCCAGCTCGGCCACATGCTCGACCGTATAGGGGCGCAGCCATTCCTCGCGGCCAAAGACCGATTGGAAGGTCGTGTCGATGGCGTCCTCGGGCCAGCCCAGATGTTCACGCAGCAGACGCGTCGTCTTTTGGCACTGGCAATGATAGGGATCGCCTTCAAGCAGATAGCGCCGCGGCATACCGTGATAGCTGGCGACCAGCTTGCCGGGCCGGGTCCCGCCCAGCGTCCGCTCGACCGACGCGGCCAGCGCCGCGATATAGTCGGGACGGTCGAAATAGGCCGGCACGGTCCGCGCAGCGGGCTGCCACTTCTGCTGCATAAGTGCGCGAAAGAACTGGTCGTTCGCGGTTGCGGTCGTCGCACCCGCATATTGCGGGTAAAGGGGGAAAAACAGGATGCGGTCGCACCCTGCCTTGACCATCCGATCCACCACGTCAAAGGTCGAAGGGTTGCCATAGCGCATGCAAAAATCAACCATCACCCGGTCGCCCCACAGCGCCGTTGTCCGCTGGCGCAGCGCCTCGACCTGATCTTTGGTGATGGTCATCAGCGGGCTTTCGTTTTTTTCGTAATTCCAGATCTGACGGTAGTTCGCGCCAGAGGTAAAAGGCCGCTTGGTCAGGATGATGGCCTGCAAAAGCGGCTGCCATTTCCACGCCGGATAATCGATCACCCGCCTGTCCGAAAGGAACTCGTTCAGATAGCGCCGCATCGACCAGTAATCAGGCGAATCGGGGGTGCCCAGATTGGCGATCAGCACGCCGATCTTGCGGGAAGGAATCTGCGGGTGGCTGGCGGGGGCGTGCTCGGCAGGGATCATTCGGGCTTTCTCACGCGGGCAAGGGCTTCGGCCAGCGGCATTTTGGCCGAGCCGGGACGAAGCGGTTTTGGCTGGCTGGCGTCGGGCGCCCATCCGGTCAGAAAGACCAGATCAAAGGTTGCCCGGATGCGCGTTCCATCCTGTGGGTCGGGATGGTTTTCGGCATAAAGCGCGGCGGCCCGCAACAGGACATCTCGTCGCGTCGGGCGCCGCAACCGCTGCGCCAGGGCATTGCCTTCGCCCATGGCGCGCAGGTCGCGGGCCAAGTGAAACAGATTGCGGTAGCTTACCGTCTGCGCGATCTGGTCAGCCACCGGCAGGGCAAGCCCGGCACGTGGTAAAAGCGCGCCCAGATCGCGGATCTCGCCCATGGGCAGCACGCGCGGCGACAGGCCCCCTGCGACCTCGACCTCGGCCCGGGTCAGCGAATCGCGTAGTTCGTGCAGTGTGCGTCCCCCCGGACAGGTAGCGATAAACAGCCCGTCCGGGTGCAGGGCACGGGCGCATTGCGCGATCTGACCCACGGGGTCCTCGGCCCAGTGCAGCGCCATGGCATGGATGACGAGATCATGCGCACCTTCGGGCAGATCAAGAACGGGATCGTCGCTGACAATACGCGCCCCGGGCAGAACGGCCCGCCAAAAATCCGGCCAGCCGGTAACGACAGCGATGTCGTTAAACCGTCTGTTAACCTCTGCAAGCCTATCCTGAATCTCGTCGGCGACGATTCGGTGCAGAAAGTCGGCCGGCCCCTGGCGCAGGGCGCGGATTCGGTTCCGCATAAGTGCCGGGCGGTCGGTCAGACTGGGAACAGAAGGGGGGCGATCAGGCATCATGGGGGTGCAACATAGGGGGCTTCGCCGCCTGATGAAAGGCGCATTGCGGCTGGTTTTCCCACCGCAATGCCTTAGCTGCGGTACTCCTGTTACCGAAGAAGGCGGGCTATGTGCGCTCTGCTGGCGCGAAGCTGATTTCATTCACGGCACTTGCTGCACATGCTGCGGAGCACCCCTGCCCGACTCTGGCGATGCGGACACAGAGGCTGGCGATCTGCTGTCTTGCGACGAATGTCTGATCACCCCGCGCCCATGGCAGAGCGGACGGGCGGCACTGGTCTATCGCGGTACCGGGCGCAAGCTGGCCTTGATGCTGAAACATGGCGACCGGCTGGATCTGGCACCGGCACTTGGGAGGTGGCTTGCACGGACGGCGGAACCGCTGGTGCAGCCGGGAATGGTGGTGGTGCCGGTTCCGGTGCCGCTGCGCAGGCTGCTCAGGCGCAAATACAATCAGGCCGAGATACTGGCCCGGCCCGTCGCCCGGGCCTATGGGCTGGACTTTCTGCCCGGCGCGCTGCGGCGGCTGCGTCATACGCCGATGCAGGATCATCGCAGCGTCACCGACCGTTATGCCAACCAAAAGGACGCCATCACTGCGCCCACGCGGATAGCGCAACGATTGCAGGGGCGGCCGGTGCTGCTTGTTGATGACGTAATGGCCTCGGGTGCGACGCTTTGTGCTGCTGCGACAGCACTTAACGCAGCGGGGGCGGGACCTCTTTCCATCCTGGTGCTGGCGCGGGCGGTCAAGGATGCCTAGATAGGGGGCCGGACAATGAACATCGGGATGCATCCATGGCCAAGGTCGAAATCTATACCACGCCCACCTGCCCTTATTGCCACGCGGCAAAGTCGCTGCTGCAACGCAAGGGCATCGCCTATGAAGAGACCGATGTAAGCCGTGATCCCAAACTGCGCGAGGCCATGACCCAGCGCGCCGGGGGCCGCCGGACGGTGCCGCAGATATTTATCGACGGTCAGCATTTCGGCGGCTCGGACGATCTGCATGCGCTTGACCGTCAGGGCCGGCTGGACGGGCTGCTGGGCCTGACCGCATGAGCAAAGGCGTCACTGCCGGGCTCGTACAGCTGAACGTCTCGGACGACCCCGAGCGCAACCTTCCCGAAACGCGGACCCTGATCCGCGAGGCCGCGCGACAAGGCGCGACCTGGGTCCTGACGCCCGAGGCGACGAACCTGCTTGGCGCAAGTCGCGAGCGGCAAGAGATGATTCTGCGCCCCGAGGCTGAGGACCAAACACTGGCCGCCCTGCGTCATGAGGCGCGGGATCTGCGCATCTGGCTGTTGATCGGCTCTCTGTCACTTAGGACCGGCGAGCCGGGCGAGACGCGCTTTGCCAATCGCAGCTTTCTGATCGCACCGGACGGCAGCATCCGCGCCCGTTATGACAAGCTGCACATGTTCGATGTGACCGTTTCAGAACGCGAATCCTACCGCGAATCCGCAGCTTTCCGGCCCGGAGATCGCGCAGTTCTGGCAGAGGGTCCTTTGCCGGTCGGCATGACGGTTTGCTACGATCTGCGCTTTCCCTACCTTTACCGCGCGCTCGCCAAGGCGGGGGCGACGGTCCTGACAGTTCCGGCGGCCTTCAACGACACGACCGGTGCCGCGCATTGGGAGGTGCTCTTGCGCGCACGCGCCATTGAAACAGGCAGCTTTGTGTTGGCACCGGCGCAATGCGGCACCCATGCCACCCATGCCGAACCGGACCGCCCAACCCGTCGCAGTTATGGCCATTCGCTGGCGGTCAGCCCGTGGGGCGAGGTCCTCGCCGATGGCGGGACCGAACCGGGGGTGACTCTCGTGACGCTTGACCCGGCGGCGGTTGTCGATGCACGGTCTCGCATCCCATCACTGACGCATGACCGGAATTTCACGGGCCCATGATCCATAAGACCCAAGACAGCCCGCAAGGGCATGCCGACGGCTCGGCCGAGGCCCTGGCCGCCAGCCTGTTTTCCGAAGTATTTATCGCCGACCAGCTGGCGCGCGATCTGATTGGCAAGGCACTGCCCAAGGGCATGCAGATTTCGCATTTCTCGGTGCTGAATCTGCTGGCCCATCTGAATGTCGAGCGCACGCCTGCCGAACTGGCCGAAGCCTTTCACGTCACGCGCGGCGCCATGACCAACACATTGTCACGGCTGGAATGGGCCGGGCATATTCATATTCGCCCCGATTGGGACGATGCGCGGCGCAAGCTGATCGCCATCAGCCCGGCGGGTCGTGCGGCGCGGGACGCGGCACTGGCTGCCTTTATGCCGCGCATTGCCGATGTGGTGCGCGATGTCGGCGCCGACCGGGTGCGCGCGGCGCTGCCGGTGCTGCGCATGCTGCGCAAACAGCTGGAGGAAACCTTGGGACAGGAACATCGCGGACCGGCAGGGCGCTGACCCGCTTTGCCCCGTCACCCTTCGCGCAGAGCGGTCAGGACATAGTTCACCGACAGGTCGCGATGCGACAGCGACCAGCTCCAGCCCAGAGGGTTAAAGACCATCCCGCAGCGATCAACAACGCTAAGGCCTGTGACCTCGGTCATCTGCGCAAGTTCACCGGGGGTGATAAAACGCCGCCAGTCATGCGTGCCCTTGGGCAGCCAGCGCATGATCCACTCGGCCCCGACGATTGCGGCGGCAAAGCTGCGCGCCGTGCGGTTCAGGGTTGAGACGATCAGCATCCCGCCCGGCGCCACCAGATCGCGACAGGTGGCGATGAACTGGGCCGGGTCGGCGACATGCTCGACGATCTCCAGCGCCATCACCACGTCAAAACGCAGCCCTTCGGCAGCCAGCGCCTCGGCGGTGGTGGCGCGATAGTCGATAGGCAGCCCCTGCTCTTCGGCATGAAGGCTTGCAATGGCGATGTTGCCCTCGGCCGCGTCGGCCCCCGTCACCAAGGCCCCTAGCCGCGCCATAGGTTCGGCCATCAGCCCGCCGCCGCAGCCGATGTCAAGAATCGCCAGATCGCGAAAAGGCATGGCCCCGGTCAGGTCACGGCCGAATTGGGCGGCGATTTGCGTCGTGACATATTCCAGCCGGGTCGGGTTCAGCATATGCAACGGCTTGAACTTGCCCTGAGGGTCCCACCATTCCCGCGCCATGGCCTGAAACTTGGCGACCTCGGCGGGGTCGATGCTGCTTGGGGCGGCGGTATCTGGTCTTTCGGTCATCTGGCCGTCCTTGATGTGGCGGGCGCGTGCGAGGCGCTATATAGTGGTGCCATGGACAGATTGGCAGGGCAAATCGGCGGCATGTCGTCGCATGGCAGACTGCACGCGATGGTCGAACCCTTCGACCGCCGTGTGCTGGATGTTGGCGACGGACATCAGCTGCATGTCGAACAAAGCGGTAATCCCGACGGGGTGCCGGTGATCGTCCTGCATGGCGGGCCGGGCGGAGGGTGCAGCCCGTATATGCGGCGCTTCTTTGATCCGTCGTATTACCGGGTCGTGCTGTTTGACCAGCGCGGCTGCGGACGCTCGCAACCCCATGCCTCGGTCGAGGCCAACACGACCCGGCACCTGATCGCCGATATCGAGATCATCCGCAGCACCCTTGGGATCGAACGGGCAACCCTGTTCGGCGGCAGTTGGGGCGCAACGCTGGCCGTCGCCTATGCCGAAGCCCATCCCGACCGGGTCGGGGCCATGGTGCTGCGCGGCGTTTTCCTTGGCCGCCGGTCCGAACTGAACTGGTTCTACGGTGGCGGTGCCGCGCGCTTTTTCCCCGACCGTTGGGCCGAGTTTCAGGCCCCGATCCCCGAAGCCGAGCGGGGCGACATGATCGCCGCCTATCACCGGCGGTTGTTCAGCGGCGACCGGGGGCAGGAAACGCGCTTTGCCATGCCCTGGCTGGTCTGGGAAAACACTCTGGCAGGGCTTGAAATCATCGGCGCCGGCCATGCTCCCCCCGATTACGCCCGCACCTTTGCCCGGCTCGAGAATCACTATTTCGCAAATGGCTGCTTTCTCGAAGAGGGGCAGCTTTTGCATAACCGCCACCGGATTGAACATATCCCCGCCGTGATCGTGCAGGGACGCTATGACATGGTCTGCCCCCCCAGCACCGCGTGGGAGCTGGCCAAGGGCTGGGACAAGGCCGAATTGCGGCTGGTACCGGCCTCGGGCCATGCGCTGAGCGAGCCGCGAATCGCCGCTGAACTGGTGCGGGTCATGGACGGGTTGCGCGATGGAACGCGCCAGAGCTGACACGCCCTTTGCGGGGTTTCCCGGCCCAGCGGCGGTTTCCCTTGCAATTTGGTGCCGGGCGGCCTATATGCGGCTCAACAGCGGCGCAGGCGTCCACACCCTGCCCACCGGTAAGACGCACGGGCCGCCACGGCCCGTTTTTTGTATTTGGGGAAACTGAATGACCGACCTCATCGCCAAGACCGCCATCGACCGGCGTCTGGCCGAGATCATCGCCCCGGTCATCGAGGATCTGGGTTTCGAACTGGTGCGCATCCGCCTGCAAGGCGGTAAGACCGCCACCTTGCAGATCATGGCCGACCGGCCGGAAGGCGGCATCAACGTCGACGACTGCGCCGATATTTCGACCGCGGTCAGCGCGGTGCTGGATGTCGAGGATCCGCTTGAGGACGCTTATCATCTTGAGGTTTCAAGCCCCGGCATCGACCGCCCTCTGACCCGGGTTAAAGATTTCGCCACCTTTGAAGGTTATGAGGCAAGGTTGGAAACCAACCAGCCCATCGACGGGCGCAAGCGCTTCAAGGGCGTGCTCGCGGGCGTCGAGGGTGACGAGGTGCTGCTTAATATCTCCGAAGGTGATGAGACCCACACCATCGGGCTGAATTTCGACTGGCTTTCAGATGCAAAGCTGGTCCTGACCGACGAACTGATTGCCGAAATGCTACGGCAGAAAAAGGACGCGGGCGTACAGATCGACAATCTGGACGAATCCGCCTTTGACGAGATCGAAACGGAAGCCGGCGAAGACAACGCCGCCGCGAAGGAGTGAGGAATGGCCATCACCTCTGCCAACCAGCTTGAACTGCTGCAAACTGCCGAGGCCGTTGCGCGGGAAAAGATGATCGACCCCGATCTGGTGATCGAGGCGATGGAGGACAGCCTCGCCCGTGCCGCCAAGTCGCGCTACGGCTCGGAAATGGACATCCGCGTCCATATCGACCGCAAGACCGGCAACGCCACCTTCACCCGCGCCCGCACCGTGGTCGAGGATGACGCGGTCGAGAACTATCAGGCCCAGTTCACCGCCGCGCAGGCCCTGCCCTATTTCGAACCCTCCAGGGACGGCCAGTCGGGCTGGCTGCGCGAGGGCCAGAAGCTTGAGGATTTCTCAGGCAGGCCTCAGCCCGGCGATGTGTTCGAGGAACGCGTTCCTCCGGTCGAGCTGGGCCGCATCGCCGCGCAATCGGCCAAGCAGGTGATCCTGCAAAAGGTCCGTGAGGCCGAGCGTGACCGCCAGTACGAGGAATTCAAGGACCGCATCGGCACCATCATCAACGGTGTCGTCAAACGCGAGGAATACGGCAACATCATCGTCGATGTCGGCCGTGGCGAAGCGATCCTGCGCCGCAACGAAAAGATCGGCCGCGAAAGCTATCGCCCGAACGACCGCATCCGCGCCTATGTCAAGGACGTGCGCCGCGAGGCCCGCGGTCCGCAGATCTTCCTGTCGCGCACCGACCCGCAGTTCATGGCCGAACTGTTCAAGATGGAAGTGCCGGAAATCTATGACGGCGTCATCGAGATCAAGGCCGTGGCCCGTGACCCCGGCTCGCGCGCCAAGATCGCCGTGATCAGCTATGACAACTCGATCGACCCGGTCGGCGCCTGCGTCGGCATGCGCGGCAGCCGCGTTCAGGCCGTGGTGGGCGAGCTGCAGGGCGAAAAGATCGACATCATCCCGTGGTCCGACGATCAGGCGACCTTCCTTGTGAACGCCCTGCAACCGGCCGAGGTCGCCAAGGTCGTCTTTGACGAGGATGCGACCCGAATCGAGGTGGTGGTCCCCGACGAGCAGCTTTCGCTGGCTATCGGTCGCCGCGGCCAGAACGTGCGGCTGGCAAGCCAGCTGACCGGGCTCGACATCGACATCCTCACCGAGGAAGAAGAGTCCAAGCGCCGGCAGGCCGAATTCAACGCCCGCACCAAGCTGTTCATGGACACGCTGGATCTGGACGAATTCTTTGCCCAGCTTCTGGTTGCCGAAGGCTTCACCGATCTCGAAGAGGTGGCCTATGTCGATGTGGACGAGCTGCTGGCGATCGAAGGCGTGGACGAAGCGACCGCAGAGGAGTTGCAGACCCGCGCCCGCGAGCATCTGGAGGCCGCGAACAAGGCCGCGCTTGAGAATGCCCGCGCCCTTGGCGTCGAGGACAGCCTGATCGAATTCGGGGGCCTGACCCCGCAGATGGTCGAGGCGCTGGCCAAGGAAGGCGTCAAGACGCTTGAAGATTTTGCCACCTGCGCCGACTGGGAACTGGCGGGCGGCTGGACCACGCAGAATGGTCAGCGCGTCAAGGATGATGGCATCCTTGAGCCCTTCGATATCAGCCTTGAAGAGGCCCAGAACCTCGTCATGACCGCTCGTGTCATGCTGGGCTGGGTTGACCCGACCGAGCTGGAATCGGCAGAAGCCGATGAAGCCGACGGACAGGAGGCCGGGGTGTAACGCCCCGGGAGATAGATGACGCGCGGGGGCCGTATCAAGGACCGCGAGACGCCCGAACGGCGCTGCATCGTCACGGGCGAGACCCAGCCTAAGGCGGGTCTGATCCGCTTTGTCGCGGACCCCGATGGCGAGGTCGTGCCTGATCTGGCTGAAAAGCTGCCCGGACGCGGGTTCTGGGTGGTGGCTGATCGCGCTGCCTTGGACAGGGCTGCGGCGAAGGGACTGTTTTCACGCGGTGCCAAAGCCCGCGTCACCGCTCCGTCCGATCTTCTTGAGATGATCGAGGCGGGGCTGGCGCGGCGGGTGACCGACACGCTTTCGCTGGCCCGCAAGGCGGGACTGGCGGTTGCAGGATTTGAAAAGGTCAAGGACTGGCTGGCCTCGGGCAAGGTCAAGGTACTGCTTCAGGCCAGCGACGGATCCGAGCGGGGCAAGGGTAAACTGTGGACGCCGCCGGGAGGCCGGTGGTTCGGCTGCATGACCGCCTCAGAATTGGGTTTGTCCTTTGGGCGCGATCATGTCATACACAGCGCGCTTGCGCCGGGGGGCCTGACCGAAAGATTGATCAGGGACGCGAGCAGACTGACTGGTCTGCGCGGGCATGACGGCGGTGCACCCGCCGGGAAGGAATGAAGATCGGATGAGCGATAGTGACGGAAAGAAACCCCTGGGTCTTGGCGGCGGCCGTTCGGGCCATGTGAAGCAAAGCTTCAGCCACGGTCGGACCCATAACGTGGTCGTCGAGACCAAACGCAAGCGCGTGGTCGTACCCGGCAAGACCGGAGCGGCTGGCGGCGCACGCGCAGGTTCGCCCTCGGCCGTGTCGGGCGACCCGTCGAAGCGCCCGGCCGGGATCTCGGATGCCGAGATGGAGCGCCGTCTGGCTGCTCTCAAGGCCGCCAAGGCCCGCGAGGTCGAAGAGGCTGCGCAGCGTGCTGCCGAGGAAAAGGCCCGCGAGGAAGAGCGCGAACGCCGCCGGCTGGAAGCCGAGGCCAAAGAGCGTGAAGAGCGTGAGCGTGAAGAAGCCCTGCGGCTGAAAGCCGAAGAGGATGAGCGCCGTGCCCGCGAGGCCGAGCTGCGTGAAAAGAAAAAGGCCGAGCTTGCCAAGCCCAAGGCAGCGCCGCGCCCGGCGGCCCCCGCCGACCGTGCCGCTGCCGAGGCCGCAGCCGTCCGCGCCGAAACCAAGGGCGTCAGCGCCGCTGGCCCGCGCAAGACCGACCGCGACCGCGACCCCCGCGGCGGGGCGGACGACCGCGACAGCCGTGGCAAGGGCCGCGAGGACAGCCGCCGCACCGGCAAGCTGTCGCTGAGCCAGGCACTGGATGGTGAAGGCGGCCGCCAGCGCAGCCTTGCCGCGATGAAGCGCAAGCAGGAAAAAGCCCGGCAGAAAGCCATGGGCGGCAACCAGCGCGCCGAAAAGCAGGTCCGCGATGTCCAGTTGCCCGAAACCATCGTGGTCTCGGAACTGGCCAACCGCATGGCCGAACGCGCGGCTGACGTCGTCAAGGTCCTGATGAAAATGGGCATGATGGTCACGGCAAACCAGACCATCGACGCCGACACCGCCGAGCTGGTGATCGACGAATTCGGCCATCGCGCTATCCGTGTTTCAGATTCCGACGTCGAACAGGTGATTGATCAGGTCGAGGACCAGCCCGAGGATCTGAAGCCGCGTCCCCCCGTGGTCACCATCATGGGCCACGTCGACCACGGCAAGACCTCGCTTCTGGATGCGATCCGGAAGACCAGCGTCGTCACGGGTGAGGCCGGTGGCATCACCCAGCATATCGGCGCCTATCAGGTTAAGACCGAATCGGGTGCGACGCTGACCTTCCTCGACACGCCCGGCCACGCGGCGTTCACCTCGATGCGCGCCCGTGGTGCGCAGGTGACGGATATCGTCGTTCTGGTGGTTGCCGCCGATGACGCAGTGATGCCGCAGACGGTCGAGGCGATCAACCACGCCAAGGCCGCCAAAGTGCCGATGATCGTCGCGATCAACAAGATCGACAAGCCCGAGGCCAACGCGCAAAAGGTCCGCACCGACCTCTTGCAGCATGAGGTCGTGGTCGAGGCGATGTCGGGCGACGTGCAGGATGTCGAGGTTTCGGCCAAGACCGGCAAAGGTCTGGAAACGCTTCTGGAGGCCATCGCGCTGCAAGCCGAGATCCTTGAGCTTAAGGCCAATCCGGACCGTCCCGCTCAGGGCGCGGTCATTGAGGCCAAGCTGGATGTTGGCCGGGGCCCGGTTGCCACGGTTCTGGTCCAGCACGGCACGCTGAAGCGCGGCGATATCTTTGTCGTCGGCGAACAGTGGGGCAAGGTGCGCGCGCTGATCAACGACAAGGGCGACCGTATCGACGAAGCAGGCCCCTCGGTTCCGGTTGAGGTTCTGGGCCTGAACGGCACGCCCGAAGCGGGCGACGTGCTGAACGTGGTCGAAACCGAAGCCCAGGCGCGCGAGATCGCCGATTACCGTATTCAGGCGGCCAAGGACAAACGCGCCGCTGCCGGTGCCGCGATCACCCTTGACCAGATGCTGGCCAAGGCCAAGGCGGATGAAAACGTCGCCGAACTGCCCGTGGTCATCAAGGCCGACGTGCAGGGTTCGGCCGAGGCGATCGTCCAGGCGCTGGAAAAGATCGGCAACGACGAAGTACGCATCCGCGTGCTGCATTACGGCGTCGGCGCGATCACCGAATCGGATGTCGGTCTGGCCGAGGCCAGCCGCGCTCCGGTCATCGGCTTCAACGTCCGCGCCAATGCCCCGGCCCGCAATGCTGCCAACCAGAAAGGGGTCGAGATCCGCTATTACTCGATCATCTACGATCTGGTTGATGATATCAAAGCGGCGGCTTCGGGTCTGCTGTCGGCCGAGGTGCGCGAAACCTTCATCGGTTACGCCGAGATCAAGGAAGTGTTCCGCGTCTCGGGCGTCGGCAACGTCGCCGGCTGTCTGGTCACCGAAGGTGTGGCGCGACGCTCTGCCGGCGTGCGTCTGCTGCGCGACAACGTGGTGATCCACGAAGGCACGCTGAAGACGCTCAAGCGCTTCAAGGATGAGGTCAAAGAGGTCCAGTCCGGTCAGGAATGCGGTATGGCCTTTGAAAACTACGACGACATCCGCAAAGGCGACATCATCGAGATCTTTGAGCGCGAGGAGGTACAGCGTCAGCTGTGATACTGCGCAGAATGAGACAAAAGGGCGGGCCTGCGGGTCCGCCCTTTTCATATCCGCCGCCCCTTGCGCGGGCATTGGCGCAAAAAAACGGGGCCCGACAGGGGCCCCGTTTCGGCATTCCAGATAGTTCGCTTGCCTCAGGACAAGACGGGTTTGCCCTCATAGGTCTTGGTGCCTACCCGGACGACAATGTTCCCATTCGCCTGCTGCCGCTCAAAAACACCTTGAACAGAAATGCAGCTACCGATCGTGATCGTGCGAATCATGTCCAATCTCCTCCTCTTGAGGATTTCAGGATTGTCACAAATTCGTTAAATGTTAATCGGGAATGTGCAAATATACTGCAAGTTGTTGATATGATCCCCGCTCGCGTGACCGATATGTCTCATATCCAGTCGCGCAGGATGGGAATTAGCGGCAAATCAGCGGGTGGCATCGGGTATTTGTTCAATTCCGAGGCACGCGCCCAGGACAGTTTTTGCCCTTCACGAGGCATTGGCACGCCCTGCCAGCGCCGGCAGGCATAAAGCGGCATCAGCAGATGGAAATCTTCATAGGCGTGGCTGGCAAAGGTCAGAGGCGCAAGACAGGATTGCCATGTCTCGATCCCCAGCTCTTCGTGCAGTTCGCGGATCAGCGCGGCTTCGGGGGTCTCACCCGGCTCGACCTTGCCGCCCGGAAACTCCCACAGGCCTGCGAGGGACTTGCCCTCGGGGCGCTGTGCCAGCAGGACGCGACCGTCGGTGTCGATCAGAGCGACGGCCGCAACAAGCACCATTTTCATGAGCGGTAATCGGCGTTGATATCAATGTAGCGATGCGTCAGGTCGCAGGTCCAGACCGTGCGCTGCCCCTTGCCCAGCCCCAGGTCGACGCCGATGATCAGGTGGTCACGCTTCATATAGGCGCTGGCGGCGGCCTCGTCATAGCTGGGCGCGCGCCAGCCTTTTTCGGCCAGGACCATGTCGCCAAAGCGGATGCACAGCCGGTCGCGGTCAGCCTTGGCACCGGACTTACCGACGGCCATGACCACGCGGCCCCAGTTAGCATCCTCACCGGCGATGGCGGTTTTCACCAGCGGCGAATTGGCGATAGCCATGGCCACGCGATGCGCATCGGCATCATTAGCCGCACCGGTGACCTGCACTTCGACGAATTTTGTCGCACCTTCGCCGTCACGGACCACCTGCTGGGCAAGATCCAGCATCACCTGCGACAGCGCCTTGCCAAAGGCCCGCGCCGGGGCCGAACGCAGATCGGTGATCGGCGCAGCCCTGGACTTGCCGGTCGCGGCAAGGATCAGCGCGTCCGAGGTCGAGGTGTCGCTGTCCACGGTGATCGCGTTAAAGGTCTGATCCAGGCGCGACGACAGCATCCGTTGCAACATCGCCGGCGCGATCTGCGCATCGGTAAAGATATAGACCAGCATCGTCGCCATATCCGGCGCAATCATGCCCGAACCTTTGGCGATGCCAACGATGTTGATCGGCCCGCCCTCACCCTGAATGGTCGCCGAAGCACCTTTCGGGAAAGTGTCGGTGGTCATGATGGCACGCGCCGCATCCGCCGCACCCGAGACGTCCAGACTGGCCGCCAGATCGCCGATAACGGCGGTGATGCGCTCGGCCGGCAGCGGCTCGCCGATCACCCCGGTCGAGGATGAGAACACCCGCTCACGCGGCACGCCCAGCGTCTTGGCGACGCCACCGGTGACAGTATCGACCGCCTCCTGGCCCAGCCGGCCGGTAAAGGCATTGGCATTTCCCGAGTTCACGATGATCGCCGCGCCTTTGGCCGTGTCCTGTTTCAGCGCCAGCTTGGCCTGACAGTCCAGAACGCAGGCCGCACGGGTCGAGGATTTGGTGAACGCGCCCGCGATAGCCGTACCCGGCGCCAGCCGGACCAGCATGACATCGGTACGGCCCTTGTATTTGACCCCTGCGGCACCGGCGGCGAATTCCACCCCCTCGACCACCGGCAGATCGGGAAACCTGGCCGGCGCCAGCGGAGAGACCGGGTTCCCGGGCTTGGCCACCGCCCCGATCGCGGCACCTGCGGCCGCACCAGCCCGGGCCTCGATGCCGGCTGCGGCCTCTTTCAGCGCAGATTTCAGCTTTTTCAGCTTTTTCTTTAGCGTCTTCAGCTTTTCAGCATCGGAAAGGCCGGACTTCTTGTCATCGGTCTTGGCCATGGCTCACTCTCCAAGGATGTCGGTCTTGTTCAGCAGATCGGGGGTCAGGCCTTCGGTCTTTTCGATCTTGGCCTCGCCCACGCGTTTTTCGATCTCGGCCTGCACACGGTCGCGACGGACCTGCACGGCAAGTTGTTCTTTGACCTCTTCAAAGGCGGGCGGAGTGACCTCGCGGGTGTCGTTCAGCTTGATAACATGCCAGCCGAACTGGGTCTCGACCGGCTCAGAGACCTGACCCTTTTCCAGTTTCTTCACCGCTTCGGCAAAGGGCTCCACCATCTGCTCGGGCTGGAACCAGCCCAGATCGCCTTTGTTAGGACCCGAGGTGTCGGTCGATTTCTCTTCGGCGAGCTTGCCGAAATCGGCGCCCTCAGCCAGTTCCCTGGCGATGGCGTCGGCCTCTTCCTTGGTTTTCACCAGGATATGGGCGGCGCTATATTCCATGCGCGGGCCGGCATCTGCACCAATTGCCTGATCATAGGCGGTTTTCAGCTCAGCCTCGGTCGGCTCGGCAGCGGCGACCTTTTCCAGCACCGAACCGGCCAGATAGGCGCGCTTTTCGATCTCAAGCGCCACGGTATCGCGCTTGCTCAGCGGCTCGGCCCCCTGGGCAACGGCGGTCTGGCGGATCATCTGGTCCAGCATCAGATCCCACAGCGCCGTATCGGGCAGGCCCTGCGTGGCCTGAGGGTCCAACCCGTCGCGCATGGCAATCATCTGGCCAAGGGTGATCGTCTCGCCATTGACGGTGGCGACAACGGTATCAGCGTCCTGCGCCCAGACGGGCAGACCCGACAGGACCCCCGACATCAGCACCGAGGCAGCGAGAAGCGGTTTCAGCATGGTCTTCCCTTTCATGGGACGGCGCGTCCACGTACAGGTGAACGGGCGCAAGCGTTGACAGTGGGGCAACCGGGGCATACATCCGGCTCAACCGAAAATGCGCGCCCGTCGCCGTTTTTCCGGCCCCGTGATAGGGCAAGGCGAATGGTGCCGGCAAGTGGGCGGAACGTCCGGCGCAGCCCCAGATACGCGATTTTGAAGGTTCATATGCTCGGCATCGGAAACTTGGCGAAACTGGTCTTTGGAACACCCAACGACCGCAAGGTGAAATCAGTCCGCCCCCTCGTGGCCCAGATCAACGCGCTGGAAGAGGAGTTCCGTGCGCTCTCCGATGCCGAACTGATCGGCAAGACCCGCGAATTGCAGGGCCGGGCGCAATCGGGTGAGGATCTGGACAAGCTTCTGCCCGAAGCCTTTGCCAACTGCCGCGAGGCAGCGCGCCGGGCACTTGGCCTGCGCGCCTTTGACACCCAGCTGATGGGCGGGATCTTTCTGCATCAGGGCAATATCGCCGAGATGAAGACGGGCGAGGGCAAGACGCTGGTCGCGACCTTCCCGGCCTATCTGAACGCGCTGGCGGGCAAGGGTGTGCATGTCGTCACCGTCAACGACTATCTGGCCAAGCGGGACGCACATTGGATGGGCAAGGTCTTTGCCCAGCTGGGCATGACCACCGGCGTCGTCTACCCTTTCCAGCCCGACGAGGAAAAGCGCGCCGCCTATCAGGCCGACGTGACCTATGCCACGAACAACGAGCTGGGCTTTGACTACCTGCGCGACAATATGAAGGGCTCGATTGATCAGATGGTCCAGCGCGGGCATTTCTACGCCATCGTGGATGAGGTTGACTCGATCCTGATCGACGAGGCTCGGACGCCGCTGATCATCTCGGGGCCAAGCCAGGACCGCAGCGAGCTTTACAAAACGCTCGACAAGTTCATCCCTGAACTGACGCCCGAGCATTACAAGCTGGACGAAAAGTCCCGCAACGCCACCTTTAGCGAGGAAGGCAACGAATATCTGGAAAAGCGGTTGCAGGCGGCGGGCGTGCTGCCCGAGGGGCAGACGCTTTACGACCCCGAATCGACCACCATCGTCCACCACGTCAATCAGGCCCTGCGGGCGCATAAACTGTTCCAGCGCGACCAGCACTACATCGTCCGCGACGATGAGGTCGTACTGATCGACGAGTTTACCGGCCGGATGATGAAGGGCCGCCGCCTTTCGGACGGGCTGCATCAGGCCATCGAGGCCAAGGAAGGCGTCGCCATCCAGCCCGAAAACGTCACGCTGGCCTCGGTTACCTTCCAGAACTACTTCCGGCTTTATGACAAGCTGTCGGGCATGACCGGCACTGCCGCCACCGAGGCCGAGGAATTCGCCGAGATCTATAAGCTTGGCGTGGTCGAGGTTCCGACCAACCGCCCCGTGCAGCGTATCGACGAACATGACCGCGTCTATCGCACCGCGGCCGAGAAATATGCCGCCGTGATCGAAACGATCAAAGAGGCACATGCCAAAGGTCAGCCGATCCTTGTCGGCACGACCAGCATCGAAAAATCCGAGATGCTGTCGCAGATGCTGAACAAGGTTGGCATCCCTCACAACGTTCTGAACGCCCGCCAGCACGAGCAAGAGGCCAAGATCGTCGCCGATGCCGGCAAGCTGGGCGCGGTGACCATCGCCACCAACATGGCCGGCCGCGGGACCGACATCCAGCTGGGCGGCAACGTCGAGATGAAAGTGCTTGAGGCGCTGGCCGAAGACCCCGAGGCCAACCCCGACGAGATCCGCGCCCGGATCGAGGCCGAACATGCCGCCGAAAAGCAGGCGGTACTAGAGGCCGGCGGCCTGTTCGTTCTGGCAACCGAACGCCACGAAAGCCGCCGCATCGACAACCAGCTGCGCGGCCGTTCGGGCCGTCAGGGCGACCCCGGCCGTTCGCTGTTCTTCCTGTCGCTGGAAGATGACCTGATGCGCATCTTTGGCTCTGAACGGCTGGACAAGGTTCTGTCCACCCTGGGCATGAAAGAGGGCGAGGCGATCGTTCACCCCTGGGTCAACAAATCTCTGGAACGCGCACAGGCCAAGGTCGAGGGCCGCAACTTTGACATCCGCAAGCAGCTGCTGAAATTCGACGATGTGATGAACGACCAGCGCAAGGCGATCTTCAGCCAACGTCTGGAAATCATGCATACCGAAGAGGTCGGCGATATCGCAGCGGATATGCGCTCGCAGGTGATTGACGATCTGATTGATGAATATCTGCCGCCCCGCGCCTATGCCGAGCAATGGGACGTCAAGGGTCTGCATGACGCGGTGATCGACAAGCTGAACATGGATCTGCCCATCGCCGATTGGGCGGCCGAGGATGGTGTCGATCAGGACACGATCCACGAGCGTATCCAGCAGCACACCGATTCCTATATGGCGCAAAAGGCCGAGCAGTTCGGCCCGGAAAACATGCGCCAGATCGAAAAGCAGGTTTTGCTGCAACAGATCGACAGCAAATGGCGCGAGCACCTGATCACGCTAGAGCATCTGCGCTCGGTCGTGGGCTTCCGCGGCTATGCGCAGCGCGATCCGCTGTCGGAATACAAGACCGAAGCGTTCCAGCTGTTTGAATCCATGCTTGACGGTCTGCGCATTGATGTGACGCAGCAGCTGGCCCGTATCCGTCCGCTGACCGATGCCGAACGCGAACAGATGCTGCGCGAATACCAGCAGCAGCAGGCAGCGGTGCAAGAGCAGATGCACCCTGAGCATGAAGAGGCCGAGGGCGGCGAAGTCTCGGGCCGAGTGGCGGGCTTTGACGAGACCGACCCCACCACATGGGGTAATCCGTCGCGCAACGATCCCTGCCCCTGCGGCTCGGGCAAAAAGTTCAAACACTGCCACGGCGCGCTGGCATGAATTAAGGGGCCCCCGGGCCCCTTTTTCATATCGTTACGGTGCTGGCGGCCGCCTAGTCGGGTACCAGCATATACCCCGTGCCACGCACGGTCTGCAGATAGCGCGGCTCTTTGGGATCAGGCTCGATCTTGCGGCGCAGGCGAGTGATCTGCACGTCGATGGCGCGTTCGGAATTCTCACCCGCATCCTCGGCCGGGCTGCGGCCCAGATCCTCGATCAATTCGGTGCGGCTGACCGGCTGGCGCGGCGTATCGGCCAGTCGCTTCAACAGCGCCTGCTCGGTCCCGGTCAGGCGCAAGGGGGTCTCACCCTGCCACAGCTCGCCCTTGTCGGCGTCATAGCGCAGCGGACCAAGGGACAGGAACTTTGGCCCCTTTGTTTCGGCCGCAGGCATGCGGCGCAGGATGGCAGCAATGCGCAGCAGCAGTTCGCGCGGCTCAAAGGGCTTGGGCAGATAGTCGTCCGCGCCGCTTTCAAGCCCTTCGATCCGGTCCTCGGTCTCGCCCTTGGCGGTAAGCAACAGGATCGGCGTGTTCATACGCTTGCGCAGGTCGCGGGTCAGCGCAAACCCGTCCTCGCCCGGCATCATCACGTCAAGCACGATCAGGTCGAAATCCAGACCACCAAGCAGGCGCCGTGCATGGGCGGCGTCACGCGCGGTAGTGACCAGAAAATCGTTGCGCAGCAAAAAGCGGCGCAAGAGGCTGCGGATACGCTCGTCATCATCGACGACCAGAATATGGGGCGCGGGCTGCGAGTCGGGATTGGTCATGTCACTCGGGCATTTCCCTTAGCGCGTGATACTGGCGCAGGGTTTCCTGGTCCATCATCGCCTCAAGCACCTGGCGAAAGCCAGCCACCGCCTGCGGTCCGGCGGCACGATAGGCGGCGCGCATACGGGCACGCTGCGCCTCGGACAGCCGGCGTTCAAGCAGCGCGCCCTTTTCGGTCAGGTAAAGCTGCCGCTCGCGCCGGTCACGGCGACCAATACGGCTTTCAACCAGCCCGTCCTCGATCAAGGTACGCAGCACACGGTTCAGCGACTGCTTGGTCACACCCAGCACATCCAGCAGCGCCGTCACCGTCAGACCTGGCTCGCGATTGATGAAATGGATCGCGCGGTGATGGGCGCGGCCATAATCAAGCTCGGTCAGAATCATGTCGGGATCGGCGGTAAAGGCCCGATAGGCGAAAAACATCGCCTCGATGCCGCGACGAAGCTGGTCGTCGGTCAGAAACAGCAGGTTTTCGCCCCCCGCCGGCGCAGCGCCCACCTTGTCCTGCATGACTTCTCCGTAAACCATTACCTTGTATTACGTCAGACTTGTTGACTTTCCAACCATGAATGGATAGCCCGGACGTCAAGTTGCGCAACTTTCTTTGCCAGACAGGGTAATGAAACGCAACATTCCGAACACATAACCGGCCGGAGGGAAAAATGGCGGGCGCATATGATGATCGTGACGGCAAGATCTGGATGGATGGCAAGCTGGTCGATTGGCGGGATGCCCAGGTGCACATCCTGACCCACGCCCTGCATTATGCAAGCTCGGTCTTTGAAGGCGAGCGTTGCTACAACGGCAAGATCTTCAGGGGGCACGAACATTCGCTGCGTCTGATCGAATCGGCCCGGCTGCTGGACATGACCTCGCCCTATACCGCTGAAGAGATCGACCGCGCCAAGGATGAGGTTCTGGCCGCAAACGGGTTCAAGGACGCCTATGTCCGTGCGGTTATGTGGCGTGGCTCGGGCGAGGATATGGGGGTTTCGGCCCGCCGCAACCCGGTGCGCATGGCTGTCGCCGCCTGGGAATGGGGCAGCTATTACGGCGATGCGAAATGGCAGGGCGCCAAACTCGACATCGCCAAGTGGAAACGCCCCAGCCCCGAGACGATCCCCACCGCCGCCAAGGCCGCCGGGCTTTACATGATCTGCACCATGTCCAAACACGCCGCCGAGGCGAAAGGCTGCTCGGATGCGCTGTTCATGGACTGGGAGGGCTATGTCGCCGAGGCCACCGGCGCCAACATCTTCTTCGTCAAGGATGGCGAGGTGCATACGCCGCTGGCCGACCGCTTCCTGAACGGCATCACGCGCCAGACCGTCGTCCAGATGCTCAATGACAAGGGCATCGCCGTGCATGAACGCCGCATCCGCCCTGAAGAGCTGGCAGATTTTCAGGAATGCTTCCTGACCGGCACCGCGGCCGAGGTGACCCCGGTCGGGCAGATCGGCGACTGGCATTTCCAGGTCGGCGACACCACCCGCAAGATCGCCGAAGAATATGAACAGCTGGTCCGCGCCTGATCGCAGATCGCAGGACAAAAAACCGGCCGGGCCCTGACGCCCGGCCGGTTTTCACTTGCGGGTTACGGGATCAGACCCGATGACCCCGCTCGATCCGGGCGAATTCCGCAGCACGGCGATTCGCCGCCTCGTCACGGGCACGGGGCCGTGTGCGCAGCGTGATAATGGACGGGTGAAGGCCGGATTCGCGTTCCTGCCGCGTGAAATATTGCGTGCGGCCGGAACTGCTTTCCTGACTTCGGTCAGCGATATGTCTGGTCATGTTCGGTCTTCCTCCTGCAACAGAGTATAGCGCGAATGCGCGGGCATTTCACCCCTTGGCCCGCGACAGCTGACCTCAGGCCGCCTTGATGCCCGGCGCAGCGGCCAGCATGGCATGCAGCGCCACCGGGTCCTCATTGGCACGCAGCTTGGCGCGCAGGTCCTGATCACGCAACGTGCGTGAGACCAGCGCCAGCGCCTTGAGGTGATCAACGCCCGAGTTCTTGGGCGCCAGCAACGCAAAGATCAGATCCACCGGCTGGCGATCCACCGCGTCGAAATCCAGCGGCTTTTCCAGCCGCAGGAACAGCCCGACCACGCGATCCAGCCCGTGCAGCCGCGCGTGCGGCAACGCCACGCCATGCCCGACGCCGGTCGGCCCCAGGCTTTCGCGTTCCTGCAGCGCGTCCAGCGTCTGCGCCGCGTCCACACCATAGACCGCCCGCGCCTGTTCGGCGATTTCCTGAAACAACCGCTTCTTGCTGGTGGTCTGGCTCATCGTCCGCACTGCGGCAGGGGAGAGAATGTCGCTGATCTGCATGTCGCCCGAAATTGTCAGGTCCCGGCCGCGGGCTGCGCGACCGGGACGATTGGTTCAACAAGACTGCCCGTCTGGTACCAGTCTAGCTCAAGTTGCGGGGGTCGATCCAGCCTACGTTACCGTCATCGCGACGATGAACCACGTTCACGCCCCCATGTTTCTCGTTCCGAAAGACCAGCAGCGGGCTGCCGGCCAGTTCCATCTGCATCACCGCCTCGCCAACCGACAGGGTGGGCACGCGGGTCTCCATCTCGGCGATGATCATGGGCTGCAGGCCGTTTTCCTGCGTTTCCCATTCGTCCTCATCGGCGGCAAGCACATACATCCCCGCCTGTTCGAATTCAACCGGCTGGGTCCGATCCTTGTAATGGTCCTTAAGACGGCGCTTGTAGCGGCGCAGCTGCTTGTCCATCCGCTCGCGGCATTGCTCGAAAGCCGCATAGATATCCGTGGCGCTGCCCTTGGCCTGAACAGTCAGCCCGGTTGAGAGATGCACCACGGCGTCGCATATGAATTCATGCGCGTTACGGGAAAAGATGACCGTCGCATCCGTAGGGCGTTGCGAATACTTTTCGATGGTCGCGCCAAGCTCGGTCTTGACATGAGTCGAAAGCGCCTCACCTACGTCGATCTGTTTTCCGCTGATCTGGTAGCGCATGGTCTTCGTCCTTTCGGTTGCCCGGGCTGTGGTTGCGGCCCTTGCGAGGAGCCTGGCGTCCGGGGTTTTCCGACCGTGCTTTCGTGCCCGGTCATATCCTCATTTGGTGACAGCCGCGGCCTTGTGTCAACGGCTGCGCAGAGGATCGGCACGTCCCTGCGTTCAGTTCATGCGGAAGGTTTCGCCCAGATAGACGCGACGGACCTGAGGATCGGCGACGATTTCTGCGGTAGAGCCGGATTTCAGTACATGTCCGTCATGCAGAATATAGGCACGGTCGACGATCTCCAGCGTCTCGCGCACGTTGTGATCGGTGATCAGAACACCGATGCCGCGGCTTTTCAGGTCATGGACCAGTGAGCGAATCTCGCCCACGGCAATCGGATCGACACCGGCAAAGGGTTCATCCAGCAGCAGATAGGCCGGATCGGCTGCAAGGCAGCGCGCGATCTCGACCCGCCGCCGCTCACCCCCCGACAGCGCCATGGCCGAGGCGCCGCGCAAATGGCCGATCGAGAAATCGCCCAACAGCTCTTCAAGCCGTTCGCGGCGCTGATGGACATGCGGCTCGACCAGTTCAAGGACAGCCATGATGTTCTGCTCGACCGTCAGGCCGCGAAAAATCGACATTTCCTGCGGCAGATAGCCGATCCCCATACGGGCGCGCTGATACATGGGCAGAACAGTCACATCCTGTCCGTCGATCAGCACCTGACCCGAATCGGGGGCGACAAGGCCTGCCACACAGTAAAAGCAGGTCGTCTTGCCCGAGCCGTTCGGCCCAAGCAGCGCCACCACCTCGCCCCGGTCCAGATCCAGTGCCACGTCCCGGATAACCGGGCGCTTGCGATAGGATTTGCGCAGCCCGCGGACACGCAGCCCCAGTTCCCCGGCCATAGCGTCAATTCTCCGGCTGCAATACGCTGCGGACCCGGCCCGAAGCATTGGCCGTGCCGCTTTCCAGATTTACCGTGACCCGCTCACCGGCCAGCACATTGCTGCCCTGGGTCAGCAGCACGTCGCCAGTCAGTACGACGGTGCCGCTTTCGACATTGTAGTCAGCGGCGCGGGCCTCGGCCGCGTCCTGTCCGCTGACCAGGGTGACGTTCCCTTCTGCATGCAGGGCGCTGATGCGGCGCTGGTCTCCCTGGGCATAGGTCACGGTCACGCTGTCGGCTGACAGCCGCATCACGCCCTGCCCGATCAGCACATGACCCGAAAATGTGGCCTTCCCGGTCTTTTGATCGACGCTCAGCGAATCAGCAGTAACTTCGACCGGCGCCTTGATGTCCTGCGCCCTGCCGAACCCTGTAGTCTGCGCCTGCACCGATCCTGCTGCCAGCACAAGCGACAGGATCACGGGCAAAAGCGGTCCGGGCCGGATCATCGGATTTCCTTTCTGGCGCCTGTGACGGCCCCTCTGTGGCGGCGGCACCGGGTCATGGGCGGTATATCAAGCGGACTCCGCCGCTTAAATCAAGCACATGATCGCCGCTGCCCTGTCCTGAAGGGCGCAATTCCATCTGCCCGGCCGTCAGTTCGCCGAAGGGGGCAAGGACATTCACCTCGCGGTCCGAGACGACCGTGCCTGCGATGGTCGAGGCCAGGAACTGGGGCGCGGTCACCACCCAGCCATCGGCTGTGGTCATGCGCACGCCATCGCCCAGCAGGACCTGTTCGCCCTCAAGCGCGGCCGAGCCGGCGCTGACATCCGCCGCCCTGCCATCACGGGCGCGCAAGGTCATGTGCACCGTCTGCGCCTGTCCCTCGCCCTGCCCGCCATCGGGCCGCGCCTCGGCGGCCGTGATACTGAGCTGCGCCCCGTCATCCGTCACCCCGGCATAGGTCGGGCTGGTCACTGCCTGACGTTCGGCCAGCTCGCGCGGGTCGACATCGGCGTAGGGGATGCTCGCATCGGGGTCGGGGTTGCGGCCCAGCAGAAACAGCACCGATAAAAGCGCCAGCGCCGACAGCGGCAACAGCACCCTCAACCATGCGACGATGCAGGACCGGGTGCTCACCTACAAAAACCCCGTGCGCAGAAAATCATGGATATGGATCAATCCGGCGGGCGCACCGTCGGGCGTCACCACGAACAGGCAGGTGATGCGGCGGGACTGCATTTCGGCCAGCGCGGATTCGGCCAGCGCCTCGGGGGCAATGGTGCGCGGATTGCGGGTCATTACCTCGGCCGCAGTATGATCCAGCAGGCCCTGCATATGCCGCCGCAGGTCGCCGTCGGTGATGATACCGGTCAGACGGCCCAGTTCGTCGGTCACGCCAGTCACGCCAAAGCTTTTCTGGCTGATGGTCAGCAGCGCATCAGCCATAGGCGCGCCTTCGGAAACCAGCGGCATGTCCTTGTGCATCAGATCGGCGACGCGCGACAGTTTCGCCCCCAGCTTGCCGCCAGGATGGAAGGTGCGAAAATGCTCGGGTGTGAACTTACGATGTTCCATCAGCGCCACGGCCAGCGCATCCCCCAGCGCCATGGTCATGGTGGTCGAGGTAGTGGGCACGATGCCGGTGCCGCAGGCCTCGGGTGCCGCAGGCAGCACCAGCGCGACATCAGCCTGACGCAGCAGGGTCGATTGCGGCCGGCTGGCAACGCCGATCAGCGGGATCTGAAAGCGCCGGGTATGGGCGATCAGGTCCGCAAGCTCGGGCGTCTCACCCGAGTTTGACAAGACCAGCGCCACATCCGCCTCGGTCACCATGCCCAGATCGCCGTGGCTTGCCTCGGCAGGGTGGACGAATTGCGCCGGAGTACCGGTCGAAGCCAGCGTCGCCGCGATCTTGCGCCCGACATGGCCGGATTTGCCCATGCCCGAAACCACCACCCGGCCACGGGCAGCCAGAATGGCCTCGACCGCGCGGTCGAAACTGTCGCCAAGACCTTCGGCCAGCAGCGCCAGCCCCTCGGCCTCGGTTCGGATCACCCGGTGGGCGGTGTCAAGATATGCGCTCATGGCCGGCTATCTAGTGATGAAAGATGTCGTTTTCATCCCCCCAGCCCAACAGATCCATATGGGCCCGGACAGGAAGGAAATCAAAACAGGATTGCGCAAGCTCCAGCCGGCCTTCGCGGGCCAGCCGCTTTTCCAGCTCGGTTTTCAGCGCATGCAGGTACAGAACGTCCGATGCAGCATATTCCAGCTGCGCCTCGGACAGATCGGACGCGCCCCAGTCGCTGGTCTGCTGCTGCTTCGAGATATCGACCCCGACCAGTTCCGAAAGCAGATATTTCAGTCCGTGACGGTCGGTATAGGTGCGCACCAGTTTCGAGGCGATCTTGGTGCACCAGACCGGCCTGGTCACCACGCCAAAGGTGTTTTCCAGCGCAGCGATGTCGAACCGGCCAAAGTGGAACAGCTTTACCACATCGGGATTGGCCAGCATCCGCACGAGGTTCGGTGCCTCACGCTGGTCTTTGGTGATCTGGACCAGATGCGCATTTCCATCGCCCGAGGACAACTGGACAAGGCACAGCCGGTCACGGCGCGGGTCAAGACCCATCGTCTCGGTGTCGATGGCGACGACCGGGCCAAGATCCAGATCGTCGGGCAGGTCATTGCGATGAAGGGTAATGGTCATGTCGAGCTTCTCGGGCTGCGGGTTTGAGTTGCTGTAACCCCTTTGCCCCCGTTAGCGCCAGCCCCGGTGTCCGCAAGCAAGGCCGCCAGATACCCCGCCGCGGCGGCCCGTCGCCGATAGTGGCGCAGATGTGCAACAATCCATACCAAAACAGTAAAATTTTCGCACGTATTCCTGAGTAAAATACTTGAATCTGGTTCCGCGCCTCTATAAGCCGCGCGAGAACCTGTCAAAACAAGGCTTTGACCATGAAATTGCGCCGCATCATCCCGCTGGCGGGGGTGTCCTCGCTTGCCCTGGCCTCTGCGCTTTACGCGCAGGACAATCAAAAGCCGCAAACCGATACCGTCGTGCTTAGCCCGATCACGCTGGTCGCAGATGGTCAGGAAAACGTTGAGGCAACCGGTGGTGTGGTCGTCTCGTCCGAAGACATCGAGGCAATGCAGCCGGCCGATGTGTCCGAGCTTTTTGCCCGCGATTCCGCGGTCACCGTCTCGGGCGGCGCGGGCCCGTCAAAACGGATTCACGTCTTTGGCCTCGAACAGTCGAACCTCGCCGTTACCGTGGACGGCGTGCCGCAAGGGCCGACGAGCTGGCATCATACCGGCTCGAACGTGGTTGACCCGGCCTTCCTGAAATCGGTCGAGGTCGAGGCTGGCGCGGCTGCCGCAGACGCAGGTTTTGGCGCGGCGGCCGGTGCGGTGCGCTATGAAACCGTCGGCGCCAGGGACCTGCTGACCGATGGCAAGACCCAAGGCGGCCGCGTCGGCCTGTCCTATGGCTCGAACGGTCGGGGGCTTTCGGCTTCGCTGGCAGGCTATGGCATCTATGGTGGCTTTGACTGGTTCGCGATGGTTCATGGCACCAACGGCAAGGACTACGAAAACGGCGACGGCTATGAAATCGTCGGAACCGAACCGGGCGTCACCGGCGCGCTTGTCAAACTGGGCTATGAGGCCGAAGGGCACCGCCTTGAAGTGACCGTCGATCACACCGAGGACGACGCCGACCGCACCATCAAGATGAACATGGACCTGAACGCGGACAAGCTGGTCTATCCGCTCAAGGTCACCCGCGACTCGTTCAGCCTGAAATACAGCTCGACTGCGCCGACCGATCTCTGGGATCCAGAGGCGATGATCTATGTCACCCGCAACAAGTATGACCGGCCGAACTATGTGCCGGACGGCGTGAACGGCGACATGCAGCTAGAAAACAGCACCATCGGCGGCGTAATCAAGAACACCTTCACCGTGGGCCCGGGCAACGTCACCTCGGGTATCGACTGGGCCTATAACGACTATGATGTCGATAACTACGGCGACACGAACCGCCGTTACTGGACCATGGAAACGATGCAGGTCGGTGCCTTTGTGCAGGGCCGGTTCGAATTCGACAACGGCATCGACCTGTCCACGGGCCTGCGGCTGGATCACCATCGCTTCACCGACTGGAACGGCAAACGCTACAGCGACACCGGCGCCAGCGTGAACGGCACCGTGTCCTACGAATTCGCCGAAGGCTACGAAGTCTTTGCCGGCGCCTCGCACACCTGGCTGGGCTATCGGTTCGGCGAATACGCGCTGCTGCACGCGCGGACCGCGGATCTTTATACCGCCGATAACTTTGAACCCTCGACAGCGCGCAACGTCAAGGTCGGTCTTAACGCCAACCAGGGGAACTGGACCGGTAACCTGACCTTCTTTGACACCCGCCTGAAAAAGATGGGCGAGTTCATCTTTGAAGAAGAGCCCTACTATCTTGGCAATGTGGATGAATACCGCAGCAAGGGCTTTACCCTGCAAGGCACCTACAGCTGGGGATCGGGCCGTGTGGGCGGCAGCTTTACCAAGGCCGATGTGTCGCAGGGCGGTATCGACGCACTGCCCGCAGGCGGAGCCGCCGTACCGGTCGGCAAGGTCGCAACGCTGTTCGTCGACCAGGAGATCGCGCAATACAATCTCAAGGTCGGTGGCTCTGTGGAATGGGCTGACAAGCTCAAGGGCGACTATGTCAACGGCGAGGGTGGCTTCTACGATCAAAGCTCCTACACTGTCGTCAACCTTTACGGTGAATGGCGGCCCGAGAGCTATGAAAATGTCGTGCTGCGCCTTGGCATCGACAACGTCTTTGACCGGACCTACTACGAACGCTCCAGCTACGGCGAACGCGACGTTGTCCGCGGTGGTACGCTGGCGCGTGATATTGATCCGCTCTACGCCCCCGGCCGTACGGTCACACTGGGCCTGAAGATGGATTTCTGATCCATCCGCCAGACGGAACGGACAGACGGAACGGAAAGGCCCCTTTCACAGGGGCCTTTTTCATAGCTGAGCCACCAGTATTGATATTTGAAATATCAATTGTCTTATGCTACATATGCATAATCAAGGATTGGAAATCAGCTGATGATAACCTCGGCCCAGATGCGTGCAGCACGTGCCCTGCTTGGCATAGACCAAAAGCGGCTGGCCGAACTTTCGGGCCTGTCGGTCCCCACCATCCAGCGCATGGAGGCCAGCGATGGCAATGTGCGCGGCGTGGTTGAAAGCCTGACCCGCGTGGTCGAGGCGCTGGAGACCGCCGGGATCGAACTGATCGGCGAGGGCGCGGCAAGCGCCTCGGGCGGGCGTGGCGTGCGGCTGAAATCCGGTCCGCAGACGTAATCGCGACGGAGACCGCCGGCAAACGCCGACGACCCCGCCGCCTTTTTTCATGAAGGTGCGGCTCCAAATGAACCAGAAGGTCAACGCAGCGCCGGGATTCGCGCAGCTGTTTACCCCGAAATTGATCACCGTTCTGCGCGAAGGCTATGGCGCGGCCCAGCTGCGCGCCGATGCTGTGGCCGGACTGACTGTCGCCATCGTGGCCCTGCCCCTGTCGATGGCGATCGCCATTGCCTCGGGCGGAACTCCGGCACAGGGGCTTTATACTGCCATCGTCGGCGGCTTTCTGGTGTCGTTGCTCGGCGGCTCACGCTATCAGGTCGGCGGGCCTGCGGGGGCTTTTATCGTGCTGATCGCCGGGATCGCCGCGCAACACGGTATGTCGGGGCTGATCCTTGCCACCTTCATGTCGGGAATGATGCTGCTTGCCATCGGGTTGCTGCGCCTTGGCACCTTCATCAAGTTCATCCCTTTCCCGGTGACGGTCGGCTTTACCGCCGGTATTGCCGTGATCATCTTTACCAGCCAGTTGAAAGAGATCTTTGGCCTGGCGCTTGAGAATGAACCCGGCGCGTTGATCGAAAAGATCCCTGCTCTCTGGCAAGTCCGGGACACTGTGACACCCGCAGCAATGGGGGTGGCGCTTGGCACCATCGCAGTTATCGTCGGGCTGAAACGCCTGCGTCCGCACTGGCCCGGCATGCTGATCGCCGTAGCATTGGCGGCGATTTTCATCGCCGTCACTGGCGCGAATGTCGCGACCATCGGCAGCCAGTTCGGAGGCATCCCCTCGACCCTGCCGGCTCCGGCCCTGCCCGAATTTTCGCCAGACAAGGTAAAGGCGCTGTTGCCCGGTGCCATGTCACTGACGCTGCTCGGGGCCATCGAATCGCTGCTCTCGGCAGTGGTAGCAGATGGAATGACCGGCCGTCGGCATCGCTCTAACTGCGAGCTTGTCGCGCAAGGCGTCGCGAATATGGGCTCTGCGCTATTCGGCGGCATCTGCGTGACTGGCACCATCGCCCGTACCGCGACCAACGTGCGCTCGGGCGCGCACGGGCCTGTCGCGGGGATGCTGCATTCGGTGTTCCTCTTGGGCTTCATGCTGGTCGCAGCGCCGCTTGCCTCTTACATCCCGCTGGCAGCTCTGGCCGGAGTGCTGGCGGTCGTAGCCTGGAACATGATCGAGAAACCCGCCATCGCCATCCTTCTGCGCTCGGGCTGGGGCGAAACAGCGGTGCTGGCAGTCACCTTCCTGTTGACGATCTTCCGCGACCTGACCGAGGCCATCGTGGTCGGTCTGGCATTGGGTTCGGTGCTGTTCATCCAGCGGATGAGCCAGGCCGTCGGGGTCGAGGCGCTGGTCGGGGCAGATCTTGCCGACAGCGATCAGCCGCGCGCAGATCAGCCGCAGGTGCGCGATGTGATGGTCTATCGCATCTCAGGAGCACTGTTCTTTGGTGCCACAGCCTCGATCGGATCGGTTCTGGACCGCATTCAGGATGGGTTGCAGGTACTGGTGGTGGATTTCAGCGCCGTACCCTTTCTCGATTCGACCGGCGCGAATATGATCGAAGGCTTGGCACATAAGGCGCAACGGCGTGGCATCGACCTGTGGCTGACAGGGGCAAGCCGAGACATTCGCCGCGTTCTGCTGCGGCATGGTCTGCGTCGCCCGCTCGCCCATTATGCCCCGACCGTCGAAGAAGCGCTGCGGCGGCATAACCGCCCCTGACACGCCGCATCGGCTTCTCGTCTTGAAGTTCTTGCCTCCGGCGGGGATATTTTTCCACGGAAGATGACAGGTGTGAAAAGGGCGGCTCGATGGCCGCCCTTTGCTGTTTCAGCCCATGCGCTCAGACGCAAAGCTGCCGGGCGAGGCTGGGAAGACCACCGTCTTGTTACCGTTCAGGAACACGCGGCGGTGGATATGGGCATGGATGGCGCGGGCGAGAACCTGGCTTTCCACGTCACGGCCAAGGCTCACATAATCCTCGGGGCTTTGGGCATGGGTGACACGGATGATATCCTGCTCAATGATCGGCCCCTCATCAAGGTCGGCAGTGACATAGTGGCTGGTGGCGCCGATCAGCTTCACGCCGCGTTCAAAGGCCTGCTTGTAGGGATTCGCACCCTTGAAGCTGGGCAGGAACGAGTGATGGATGTTGATGATCCGCCCCGACATCTTGCGGCACAGCTCATCCGAGAGCACCTGCATATAGCGCGCCAGCACCACCAGCTCGGCCCCGGATTCCTCAACCACCTGCACCAGATGCGCCTCGGCCTGGGGTTTGTTCTCTTTGGTCACCTTAATGTAGTGGAAAGGTATGTCGTGGTTCACCACTACCTTTTGATAGTCCATGTGGTTCGAGATTACCGCCACGATATCAATCGGCAACGCCCCGATCCGCCAACGGTAAAGCAGATCGTTAAGACAATGGCCAAAGCGGCTGACCATAATCACGACCTTCATCTTATCGGCTTCGTCATGGATCGCGTAATCCATCGAGAAGGGCTTTGCCGGCTCTGTCAGACCCGCACGCAGCTCCTCCACCCCGACGCCCTGTTCCGAAACAAAGCTCACCCGCATGAAGAACTTGCCGGTCTGCGGATCGTCGAACTGGCTTGAATCGGTGATGTTGCAACCATTCTCGGCCAGAAAGCCGGCCACGGTGGCAACGATGCCGCGCGTCGAGGGGCAAGCGACGGTCAGGACATATTTCTTCATCTGGCTCTCCACTAAAGGGCGCAAGGCCCCTGATTTCTTTTGTGTGCAAATATCCCGGGGGTCCGGGGGCAGCGCCCCCGGCCGGGCAGCGCGCTCAGGCGGTAAGCTCCTCCGGCTCAGGCAGGCCGTGCACCCGGCAGCAGGCTGTCAGCGTATTCGCCAAAAGACAGGCGATGGTCATCGGCCCAACCCCACCCGGCACCGGAGTAATAGCCCCCGCTACCTGTACGGCACTGTCAAAGTCGACATCGCCAACCAGCCGCGACCGGCCATCCTCTTCGATCCGGTTGATGCCGACATCGATCACCGTGGCACCAGGCTTGATCCAATCGCCGTGGATCATGCGCGGCCGGCCCACCGCCGCGACCAGAATATCGGCCGAGCGGCACAGCTCTTCGATATCCTTTGTACGGCTATGGGCGACGGTCACGGTGCAGCTTGCATTCAACAGCAACTGCGCCATCGGCTTGCCGACGATGTTCGAGCGCCCGACCACCACAGCATTCAGCCCCGTCAGATCGCCGTGCAGATCTCGCAAGAGCATCAGACAGCCCAGAGGGGTGCAAGGCACCATCGCCTTTTGCCCGGTGCCAAGCAGGCCGACATTGATGACATGGAACCCGTCCACGTCCTTCTTGGGGTCGATGGCGTTGATCACTGCCGCGGCGTCCATATGGTCGGGCAGCGGCAACTGCACCAGGATGCCGTGAACGTTCGGATCGGCGTTCAGCCTGTCGATCAGTGCCAGCAACTCATCCTGCAGCGTCTCGACCGGCAGCTTGTGTTCATAGCTGACCATTCCGGCCTCGCGGGTCTGGATGCCCTTGTTGCGGACATAGACCTGGCTGGCCGGGTCTTCGCCCACCAGAACTACCGCCAAGCCCGGCGTAATCCCGTGCCGGGACTTAAGACTTGCCACAGCCTCTGCCACACGGCCGCGAACCCCGGCCGCAAACCCCTTGCCGTCGATGATCCTTGCCCCCATCGGCCTAACCTCCTTCGCATTCCGCACCCGTGTCGCGGGCGGCAATAGCCGACCGCCCCCGCTCGCGGATAGCGCAGGCGCCGGCATGTGCAAACCCGCCCCATGGCGGACCTGACCGTCCCGGTTCGCCTCTATCCCCGTTGACGCCTTTTTCCAACTGGCCGTCGCAAAGGTCAGACCCTATTGCGACAGGACAGTGTCGTTTTGCGACTTGGGTCAAAACAGGCTACGTCAGCCGAGCAGATGATTTGCGACAAGCCTTCGACGCATCCGGCGGTCAGCTCGCCTCGCGCAGCACATCGCAAAGCTGCGGAACCGTCGGGGCAAAGGGATTGCCCTTCATCGAAGAGCTGGAAAGCGACGCTTCGGCCACCACCTGATGCCGCGCCGGGTCAAGACCTTGCGCGATCAGCCCAGGCAACCCGGCACCGCGCGCCCAGGCAGTCAGCGCTTGCGGAGCCTCGGCGGTGGTGCAGTCCAGCACCCCGGCTATCTCGCAACAGACCTCTCGGATACGGGCGGAATCAGGGGAATGGGTGCGATTCAGGGCCAGCACAGGGCCAAGCAACGCCCCACAGATCGCGCCATGCGCGGCGGGCGTCACGCCCCCGATCACCCCTGCAAGGCCGTGCACCGCGCCCAGCCCTCCGTTGGCCAGCGCCATGCCCCCACACAGGCTGACCCAGGCCATGGTGTCACGGGCGGCGCTGTCCTCGGCCTCTGTCAACCGTTTCAGCGCCTGCAAGCCGGGGCGGATGACCGGCCGCACCAAAGCGTCGGTAAACGGCGTCGCCTTGCACGAGATCCACGGTTCGATCACCTGCGCCAATGCATCAAGCCCCGAAGCCAGCGTCACCGCGTGCGGGCAATGATCGGTCAGCGCCGGATCGACGATGGCCAGCCGGGGCAGGATACGTTCGTCCCGGATCGAAACCTTGCGGCCATGATCGGGCAGGCCGATCACGGCATTGCGGGTCGCCTCGGCCCCGGTCCCGGCTGTGGTCGGCAAGGCGATATAGGGCAAGGGCGGCGCGGCCAGCGGCAGGCCACGGCCCACCACCTCAAGATGATCCATGACCCCGCCCGGAGCAGGGATCAGCCCCGCCAGCGCCTTGCCCAGATCCAGCGCCGCGCCTCCGCCCAGTGCCGCAACCCAGTCAGCGCCAAACTCTTTGGCCTGGCCAAGTGCCTGTTCCAGCATCGGCAAGCTTGGCTCAGACCCGCAGGCCAGAGCCATAACCTCAGCCCCCTGACTGTGCAGGGCGTCAAGCAGCCATGCCGCGCGGGCCGGGTTCGCACCATGTACAAGCACACCGCGCGGACCGTATGTGCGGATCAGGGGCGCAGCCTGTTCCGCCTCGCCCCGACCAAAGATCACACGCCCCGGCAGGGCAAAGGAAAACCCGTTCATGCCGCCCCCGCGCATTTCGGGCAGAGTGGCACGCGCAATGCGCTGGTCAATCGAAACGTGTGGGACATGGCGGCCTGCTGTTTTCAAGGTCGGGCGCAGGCTGCACCGCAGGCCCCGGACGGTCAAGAAGCTTTCGTTTCAGGCCAAAGCAGCAGCAATGCGAACATCAGCGCCGGCTCTTTCCCTATGCAAGGAACACTTGCGCACCCTTCCGGATCGCTTACATTGACCACGGTTCAGCCGATGGAGAGCGCCCTTGGCCCTCAGCATTCGCCAAAGTGAGATCCTTGAGCTTGCCCGCGCCGAAGGCCGGGTTCTGGTCGAGGATCTGGCACAACGTTTCGACGTCACCTTACAGACGATCCGCCGTGATCTGGGCGAAATGGCGGGAGCAGGCTTGCTGGACCGCGTGCATGGCGGGGCGGTGCCGCGCGCCGGGGCCGTCAATCTGGGCTATGAGGCGCGGCGGCGTATGAATGCCGAGGCCAAGACCGCCATCGGCAAGGCTTGCGCAGCGGCAATCCCCGACAATTGCAGCCTGATCCTGAACCTTGGCACCACGACCGAGGCGGTGGCCCGCGCGCTGATCCATCATTCGAATATCACCGTTGTCACCAACAACATGAATGTCGCCAATATCCTGCTGGCCAATCCGGGCTGCGAAATCATGGTGGCGGGTGGCGCGTTGCGGCGCTCGGACGGTGGGCTGGTCGGAGAACTGACCACCCAGTTCTTTGAACAATTCAAGGTCGATTACGCGGTCATCGGCACCTCGGCGCTGGATCATGACGGCGATCTGCTGGATTTCGATCTGGCCGAGGTGCGGGTCAGCCGCGCCATCCTGCGCCAGTCGCGTCAGGCCTTTCTGGTCACCGACCATTCCAAGCTTGGCCGCCCCGCACCCGCCCGCATTGCCAGCCTGTCCGAACTGGATGCGGTCTTTATCGACCAGCCATTGCCCGAGGACCTGACGCGACGCTGCGCAGAATGGGGGACCAAGGTCCGGGTCTGTCCCCCGTCGGACGAATAACTCCTCAGGTCACGGCGGCCTTTACGGCAAAGCGCGGATCGCGCCAGCTTTCGCTGCGCAAGATATCCTCCAGCACATCGACCGCACGCAGCACATCAGCATAGCGCAGGTAAAGCGGCGTAAAGCCAAAGCGAAGGGTCGAGGGTGCGCGGAAATCGCCGATTACACCGCGCGCGATCAGTGCCTGCATCACCGGCCAGGCGTGATCGTGATGCAATGCAACCTGACTGCCGCGCCGGGCGCCCTCGCGCGGGGTCTCAAGCGTCAGTCCCAGCCCGGCGCATCGCCCTTCGACCAGCCGGATAAAAAGATCGGTCAGGGCAATGCTCTTGGCGCGAAGCTGGTGCAGGTCCACCCCATCCCAGATCTGCAACGCGCCCTTTAGCGCCCGCATCGACAGGATGGGCTGGGTGCCGCATTGGAAACGGCGGATGCCGGTATCACCCTCATACCCCGTCTCAAAGGCAAAAGGCCGGGCGTGTCCCCACCAACCACTGAGGGGTTGCGACACCTGCCCCTGATGCCGCTGTGCGACATAGATAAAGGCGGGCGAGCCCGGCCCACCGTTGAGGTATTTATAGGTGCAGCCCACGGCGAAATCCGCACCCGCCGCATCCAGCCCGACCGGCAGCGCACCGGCAGAATGGCACAGGTCCCAGACAGCGACGGCGCCCGCCGCATGGATGCGCGCCGTCAGCGCCGCCATGTCGCGCAACGCTCCGGTGCGATAGTCCACATGATTGACAAGCACCGCGGCGACATCGCCATCAAGCATCTCCTCGATCGTCGCGCCATCCACGCCCTCAAGCCGCAGCCGTGCCCCGGGCAGGGTCGAAACGACCCCCTCAGCGATGTACAGATCGGTCGGGAAGCTGTTGCTTTCCGCAATGATTGCCTTGCGCCCCGGGCGCAATCTCATGGCGGCATGCAGCGCCTTATAGACGTTGATCGAGGTGGTATCGGCCACCACCACCTGTCCCGCAGCCGCGCCGATCAGCCCGCCAATACGATCACCCAGTTCGACGGGCAGGTCGAACCAACCGGCGCTGTTCCAGCTGCGGATCAGCTGTCCCGCCCATTCGTCACGGGCAGCGCGCATCAGTTCATCCTGAGCGGCACGGGTCGGGACACCCAAAGAGTTGCCGTCCAGATAGACCTCGTCCGGGGATAAAAGAAAGGCATCGCGCAGATGGCCCAGCGGGTCCTGGGCATCCATGGTCTCGATTGCGGCACGGTCGGGAAAGGTCATGTCGGTCCTCGTCAGGTCACTCCGGCGCAGGGCCGGTCGAATTACGGATGATCAGTTCATGCGGGCCGACGCGCTGCAATTCCTTAAGCGGCCGCCCCTCCAGCAGACCGGCAAGGCAATCTGCCGGCAGCTCCCGGCTGTCACGCCGCGGTGCCTTGGTAACGCTACCCGAGCGGCCCGTCACCAGCTTGCGCGCCGAGATATTCGCCTGATAATTCAGCGAACACGCTGCGGCCTTGACCCGTTTGCGCGTCATCTCGCTGACATCGGAATGATCGTTCAATGCCCGGCTGGCCTGTGTGATCGACAGGCCCACCGCACGCGCGACATCCTTCAGCGTGGCCAATGTCACAGCTCCTTCGGAAATGCTCTGGGCCGCCGCATACTCCCCCTTCTGGATTTCTGGAACATCCCTTGCAGCTGGTCCATAGCCGCCCCCGACGCTAGTAGCGCAGCCGCGCATAATACGAGTTCTCGGCCGCCGCACGTGCCTGACCCAGCGTCGCAATGCCCCGCGCCTGCAACAGCGGCCAAAGCCGCAAGAACACCTGCGCCGTCACCAGCGCATCGCCGGCGGCATTGTGGCGATTGGCGACCTCGATCCCCAACCGCTCTGCAATCGCCTCAAGCGAATGCGAAGGTTCATGGGGCTGGGCGATACTGGCCAACAGCAGCGTATCCAGAACCGGCTGGTCAAAGCGCAGGCCTGTCACCCCCTCTTTCATCTGCAAAAACCGCATGTCAAAGGCAACGTTATGCCCGACCAGCACCGTATCGGCGGCATAGGCGTGAAAAACGGGCAGCACTTCGGCGATACGCGGCTGACCCTGCACCATCTCGGGGTGGATGCCGTGATAGGGGATCGAGGCCTCGGGGATCTCGCGGCCCGGATCGACAATCTGGTCAAACCGCTCGCCCAGCAACAGCTTGCCGTTCAGGATACGCACCGCGCCGATCTGGATGATTTCATCGCCCTCGGCCGGATTCAGACCCGTCGTCTCGGTATCAAAGACGGTATAGGTCAGCTGATCCAGCGGCTGATCGTCCAAAGAGCGGCTGGAATCGCTGGCCGCAAACAGGTCAAAATCATAGAACTCGGGCCGGGACTCGGGCCAGGCGATCTCGGGTCCGGACAGGGCGGTCGGCAGCAGAAAGCGAAAGAAGGACTGCCCCGCCGGACGGTCCTGTTCCAGCCACAATTCACCGCCGTGACGTTCCGCGATGTCACGGGCACGGTCCACCTCGGCCTGACCAGCGACGGCCCCGGCAGTGCCCGGCCCCGTCCCGACCTCAAGCGGCCAGACCAGATCCAGATGCGCCCAGCCCGGCGTTGCTGCGGGGGCAAGTCTTAGCGTCAGGGATGACTGCGCCCCCGCGACCTGCACCGCCAGTGCACCAAGCGCCTGAATCAGGGAAAAGCTGTCAACGCGCAGCCACAGCCCGTCATCGGCATTCCCGACCGCAACCTCGGCCCCGGTCTGTACCTGGACATGCCGCGAAGCGGCAGCAAGCAGGTCGTCGCCCAGCATCTCTTGCAGCGGCCAGCGGGTCAGGATCTCTTGCGAGGCATCCGCCGTCATCGCCTTTAGCCGCTGGCCCATCGCCGTTACCTCATCGCGGACGATGGCGTGAAAGCCGTCCCGCTCGGCCGGTTGCAGGTCGGGATAATCCAGCATGTCCAGCGCCGCCTGCATATTGGCCAGCGAGGCGCGACTGGCCTCGGTCAGCTCGATCAGGCGACGGTCGCGACGGGACTGGGCGGCATAATCGCCGGTAATGTCATCAACCAGCAGCACATAGCCACTGATCTGATCGGATTCCCCGGCCTGCGGGCGAACCGGGGCCAGCACGACATGCAGCAGACTGCCCGCTGGCGTGGTGGTAACGAATTGCGCCGAAACGGGCGCCTCTCCCCGTGCGATATGGCGGTCCACAGTATCGCGCGCATGGTCGATCAGGGCCCGCTCGATAACAGTATGGATCGAGCGGCCAAGCCCGATCACATCCCCCCCGCCCGAGACCCGGCGGAACATGCTGCGGGCATGGTCATTGTAAAGCAGGATGCGACCATCAAGGTTGCAGACGATCACGCTTTGGCGCAGCTCAGCCATCAGCGCACCAAGCTGGTCACGCTCTTGCGCGACCTTGTGCTGGGCCTCGGCCACCAGACGCGCCATGTCGGTCTGCAAGGTCCGACGTTCGTCGGCAAGACGGTTCAGCGCCTCGGCCAGCCCGGACAGCGCCTCGGGGCCAGCAGCCTGCGCGCGGGGCGCATCGGCATTCCCGGCAAGCAGCCGCGCCGCATCAGCCAGCCGCGCCGGGGCTGCAACATGGCGGGCGTAAAGACGCGCGGCAAGCCAGCCAGCGAGCACCGCCCCAGCAAGCCACCAGCCAAAGATCAGCGCGCCGCCTTCGGCCAGCGCCGGCGCAAGCCCGGCGGACACCCCCTCGCGCCGCTCGGGCGACAGGGCAGCATAAAACAGCGCCATGCCACCCAGCACCCATAGCGCCACCGCCAGACCCGGTAGGACGACAGGCAACAGGAGGCGGGTGGCGGATCTCATGCCAGCAGCTCGCGGATACGAACGATCAGTTCGCGCGTCGAGAAGGGCTTGGTCACATAGGCGTCGGCCCCCGCCCCCATGCCGCGGGCGATGTCCGTCTCGCGCCCCTTGGCGGTCAGCATCAGGATGCGGACCCCCGAAAGGCCGGGATCGGCGCGCACCGCCTCGCAAACGTCAAAGCCGTTCATCCCCGGCATGGCCGCGTCAAGCAGCACCAGCCGGGGCGGGTCGCTGCGGATCATATCAAGCGCCTGCAACCCGTCCGGCGCGACAAGGACCTCATACCCCTCGCGTTTGAGCATGAAGGACAGCGACACGACGATATTCGGCTCATCATCCGCGATCAGTACCTTGTCCGTCATCAGCTCCTCCCCTGACTCTGTAACGGCAGGCTGAAGGCGAAACATGCGCCCTGCCCCGGCCGGGATTCCAGCCACATCCTGCCCCCCAAATTAACAACGATCTGCCGGCTGATCGGAAGACCAAGCCCGGTACCGGGGGGACGGTTGCACGCATCGCCGCCCTGCCGGAACTTTTCAAACACCGTCGCCTGATCCCCGGGCGCAACACCGGGGCCGTTGTCGCGCACCTTGACGACCAGTTCATCCCCCTGCTGCAGCAGCACGATCTGGACCCGGCCTCGCCCTTTGGGGACGAACTTGGCCGCATTCGACAGCAGGTTCACCAGCACCTGTGTCAGCCGGTCGGGATCAGCCAGCACCATGGGCACCCGCTCGGGCAGGTCCAGCGCCACCTCGGTCCCGTGTTCGCGAAACAGCTCAGCCGTGGCGCGCAGGGCAGCGGCGATCAGCGCCTTCATGTCCACGCGGGTCGTATGCCATTCTGCCACGCCCGCCTCGATCTTGGCCAGATCCAGCACCTGATTGACCAGCCGACTTAGCCTTTCGCTTTCCGACAGGATGATCCCCAGAAACTCATCACGCTGAGCGGACTCGATATCGGGCGTGTCCAGCATCAGCTCAGTCAGCGCCCGGATCGAGGTCAGGGGCGTGCGCAATTCATGCGTGACCGAGGACATGAAATCATCCTTGAGCTGGTCGAGGCTTTTCAGCTTTTCGTTGGCAGCGCGCAGCTCGATGGTCGCCTCTTCCAGTTCGCGGGCATAGACGCGCACCTGCGAGGCCTCGTCGATGATCTCAAGCACATCATCAAGGCTTAGCGGTTCCTCCTGCGAAACCGATTCGACCATTACCCGGGCCGAGGCCGTGCCAATAGCCCCGGCAATCTGACGTTCCACCCGATCCACCAGCCGTGCATCGGCGGTCAGACTGTCCAGCGCCGTTCCCGTTTCGCGCGCATGGTCACGAAACAGCGCCTCGGCCCGGGCCGCCCCCAGAAAACGCCCGGCAAGGCGGCGCAGATCCTCGGGCCGCGCCCGACCGCGCCAGAACACCGGCTGGGCCTGCCCACGCTCGAACACATCGACGAATAAAAGCGCCTGGCTTGCCTCGCGCGCCGAGGCGCGGCCGATCAGCGACAGGCCAACATAAAGCGCAATGTTGACGAGCAGGCTCCAGAACAGCGAATGGGTCAGTTCGTCGAAACCGGAAAGGCCGAAAAGCCGTTGCGGTGCCAGAAAGGTCAGACCGAATGGGCCATCAAGGAAATCTGCCCCGATCCAGCCCGACCGGGCGACCGAAGGCAGCATCAGCGTATAGGCCCAGACCAAAGACCCACCGATCAGCCCGCCCAGCGCCCCCGCTCGCGTCGCGCCGCGCCAATACATGCCACCCAGAAGCGCCGGGGCGAATTGCGCGACGGCGGCAAAGCTGATCAACCCGATCGAGACCAGCGCATAAGCCTCACCCGCGACGCGGAAATACAGATAGCCCAGCAGCAGCACCAAAAGGATCGCGGCCCGGCGAATATTCAGGAGCAGCCGCGTCAGGTCGCCCCCGGCCTGGGCAAAGCGCCCACTGCGCAGCAGCGCGGGCATCACCAGATCGTTGCAGACCATGGTTGAAACCGCGACCGTCTCAACGATGATCATACCCGTCGCTGCCGAAAGCCCGCCGATATAGGCCAGCAGTGCCAGCCACGCCGCCCCCTGTGACAGGGGCAAGGTCAGCACATAGCTTTCCGCCCCCGCCCCTGCGTCGCCCATCATCAACATGCCGCCGATGGCGATGGGCAGGACAAAGATGTTGATGAGCAGCAGATAAGCCGGAAACAGCCAGGCGGCGCGCAGGATGTGCCTTTCATCGACACATTCCACCACCATCATCTGGAATTGGCGCGGCAGCATCAGCACCGAAAGCATCGACAGCAGAGTCAGCGCGAACCATTGCGCACCCTGAAATCCTTCGAATCCCAGCCCATCAAGGCGCAGCAGATTGGCAATATCAGGCTGTGCCTGCGCCCGTGCCCAGATATCGCCCATGCCTGCGAAAAGCCCGTAGGTGACAAAAACCCCCACCGCCAGAAAAGCCGCAAGCTTGACCGCCGATTCAAAGGCGATGGCGGCGACCATGCCTTCATGCCGCTCGGACAGGTCAAGGTGGCGGGTGCCAAAGACCACCGCGAAACCCGCAAGCGACAACGCCATGTAAAGCGTGCCGTCGCGCCACCAGGCCATGTCAGACTGGCCCTGCCCCCCGGTCAATGCCTCGTAGCCGGCCGAGACGGCTTTCAGCTGCAAGGCGATATAAGGCAGGATGCCGACCACGGTGATCAGTGTCACCAGCGCGGCAAGCAGCGGGCTTTTCCCGTAGCGGCTGGCAATGAAATCCGCGATC